>ERZ772945.1005-NODE-1005-length-20929-cov-32.585705_pt1 | contig 20929 bp, 18 predicted proteins | sample MGYA00511681_ERZ772945 | MGnify/ENA primary metagenome ERZ772945 (study PRJEB29015, sample SAMEA2737943) | human oral metagenome | biome: human oral; feature: human-associated habitat; material: dental | place: China | collected 2143 ...
TTTCCTGGACCTGAAGAAGGCAGCCTGAAACACAAACAAGCACTGTCCGAAAAACGCCCAGCAGTCCACTCATCCCAGGGCACCTTCAAACCCCAGTTCTGATGCCATCCAAGCATTTCGACGCTTCCACAGCGGTTCACTCACGTTCGTCTTCCCGGCCCCCACCTGACATCCGCCCACGGACGCCTTTTCCTTGAACGCTCACCACGACGGTCTTCAACCAACGCAGCACAAGGCGGTTTGAAGCCATCATCCGCACAACGACTTCGAGGGGCCACAACCCTCATCATCCACGCAACACCACCCAGAAGCTACAGAACTACATCCACAGCCCCCCTTCCGTTCAGGACACACGAAGGCGGCTGCTTTCTTCAGGAACTCATTCTCCTGACGCAGCTCCCTGTTCTCTGCTCTCAGCTTCGCGATCTCAGCCGACTCGGAGGCCTTCTCGCGGTCCTGGTCGGTGGCATGATCTTTCCTGTACCTGGCGACCCAGTTACCCACCGTCTGGGCCACAAGATCGTATGAGGCGGCCACTGACGCGATCGTGCGGTCCTTCTCGATCACCTCACGCACGACCTGCGCCTTGAACTCGTCTGAGTATCTCGCTGCTGGCATGGTCTCCATCCTATCGACTCACGGGAAGAAAAACTCCCCCAGTCCGAGAAACACCACGCACCCCAAACCGCTACCGCCTCTGGCTGATGAAGCTTCCACTGATGGAGTTGTTCCGACCTAGAGTCTCAGAAAAGCGCGTTCGTGGGCGGGCTCAAGGCGTTGGAGGCGACGTCGATGTTGCCGTGCCACCGCCTGATGCCGGCGACGACTGCGCCGGAGCGATCAACTGGTCGGGGTCGATGCTGGCGTCGGCGCGGTGGAGTGCCTTGTTCAGCAGCCCGACGACGTCTTGCGAGCCAGTCTTGCCCTCCGTTGCGGCCGTACGAATCATGAGGATGCCCATCTGGTCTCCGCGTCTAACAGGGGCGTAGACCATGTCCACGACGACGACGCCGGCTCCCGTGGTGGCCCGCTGTCTGAAACCGAAGGCGCCCCTGGGTAGGGACCCTGGTTCCAGCGCTGACATTTTCACACTCACTTGCTCCCCGGGAGCAGGGACGGGTCTGTCGGGCCAGGGGCGATTCTCAGTCGTCTCTATACCGTCGCAGGCCACGACATCCGCTTGCAGACCACGAACACGTCCACCCTCGTGTGCCTCTATGAGATTAAAGATCAGCACCTGGGTAACGGACGTTCCATCACCCTCGATGCGTTCGACGCTCAACTCGGTTTTAGGATCTGATGACAACGTCAAATTGAGATCGTTATCCGCGGCAGCACAATTACTCTGATATCCAGAAGAGTTCGACCACTTCACGTCACTGGCGACAGGGACGTCCTCACGAGTCAACATGAGTGACCGCAATGGTGCGACCTTCTTAGGAGTCGCCTCCCCCCCTCCAACCGCCGAGCACGAAGCAATCAGAAACACCATGGAGACACTCGCAACGACGAAGCACCAAAACCGAAACACCATTAAAACCTCTTCTTAAAACCTGTTTCGAAAGTAGACTCGACTAATTCTCCAGCAAGGATGTCGCCCCAGCCTACAGAGGTTCCCGCTAAACTATTAAGCGTAGTTCTTACGGTCGCTTGCCTGTCGGCAGGCAATGCATCATATTCCTTTTTCGTTATAAGTCTATAGTTGCCGCTACCTACCGGTTCCTCAACAACCGCATCCCCATGACTGGCACTTAGAGGATGTTTCGACTTTCCAGTGTCTGGATCGATATCATTCTGATAACCATTCAGTCCGGCTTGATCGTAGGCGAACAGCAGTCGACGCTTATAATCTTGCAGGGCCTGATCAGCCAGCGCTTCCTGTTTTTCCTTCTCAGTAGAAGCATTTTTAGCCCACTTATCTTCAGCCTGCTTAGCTAGCCAATCAATAAATGCATCCGAACCTATCGACGCAATTTTTCCTCCTGGAACCTTGGAGGCAACTTCCGAAGCCCCCATAGACCCTAATTGAATCCAAGCCTTAGCAGATTCGTCCTTCAGTTCAGCATTGTTAATTGCTCCAGTCCCGATAGAATTCGCAACCGCGCCCTCAACATTAGCCCAGTAAGTCATCATAGCCTCACTTTCCTTCTCGTCCATGCTAGGATTAATACCCTGCGTCTCAGCATTTGACAGAGTCTCGCGCATTTTCAGCATCGACTGGGGGTCTCGCCCAATGATCCCAAATGCCTTGTTTAAGGACTCGCTACTAAACCAAGGGCTATTCGCAATGGCTTGCCCAGTAGGCTGAGTAACCGTATAAGTTTGGTCCGGAACGCCATCGTGGTCTAAATCAGCGGTTGGTTTCTCAGGAGAATTTGCATACCCATCCGCAACAGAAGAAAAGTACGTCTGAAGTATGTGCTGGACTGACCCAGCAGTTTCGGTTCCTCGCATACCAAAATACATGTCGCCAACCTTGGGGACATACTGAGTTTTAGGCCCAACATCACTGCGCCCCATGATTCCATTTACCCCGTACGACGCAATTGTCGCCGCACCCCCCGGATCCTTACGCATAATCGCTGGGTCGGTTGACGCTGCGTCGAATGCAGCCGCGATGCCGGAAAGGTTGCCGGAAGCATAATCGTGCTGTGCAGACCAGTATGTCATTCGGCGCACGTTACCATTAAAGAACTGATACGACGCCTGAGGATGTTCACCTAGAGCGAGGAAGACGTTTGTAGGCGTATCAAACGCCCAGGCCTTATCAGCTCTATCAACCATGAGGGGCAAGAAGTATGACGGGCCCGTCTGCCTCCACCCATCTACACCATTCTTATTGTCCTCTTGTTGAATTTCGTCCATTTTTTCTGCTACACCCAGATTAAACTCATTGCTCGCCTTGTTTTTATACAGCAACCAATTGAGAGCCTCGACGCGCGGAATAGGAACGTCTAGTAAGTAATAATCTGAATGCCGATCTGGATTACGGGCGAAGTTAACAAGATCCTGCCCGAACTTCTGAGATTGAGCGGGTGGCCATGAATTTGTGGCCGTAGCCAAACCTTCCTTGATACTAACAAGCAATTCTCTGGAGGCCTTGCGCTCTTCTTCTGTAGTGTCACGAGTGAGATCAGAATGTGCGCCCACAGCATGGGTAAGAACTAGAGTCCCTTCGGGCCCTAGATCGGAGAACATCGGAGACATGACAACAGCGTCTCCCTTCCATCGGGCCATTTTATCTCGAAGGGACTTTAACCTAGGATCGTCTTCTTTGTAATCGGAGGTAGCAAGTTTCTTGGCGGAATCGGCCATAGCCTCGCCTAGCCAATATTCCATGTTAGAAAGTGTTTTTGGCTCATTCCCGGGTATGTCACAACTCACGTCACCTGTCGGAATCTTACCGTCGTCACCTGTATTGATGATTTCAAGCCAGTCGGCTTTAGCGCTAAGATACTTGCATTCCTCACGCAGACTTTCAACATATCCAGGGATGCCGATAAGAGACGATGTAGAGAGTTTTAATGAGGAGCCTTTGGGGTGAAGCTTATTATACTGACTTTCGATATTATCTGTGGTGCCTCCTAGGCTCGTCGACACATTTCGAAGCTCAGTTATATTTGCTTTTACTTTCACCATAATTTACCCTCATTATCTTCAGAAGCATCGGTTTGGATAGTTTTTCAGAGCAGATGTGCCCGACATTTGTCACGTAGTCCATGTCGTCTTCCAGACATTATCGGGGTCGGCATCTACATCGATTTCTTTAGGTTCAGAATTTACCGCAGAGGTGACGTCCCTGGAATAGTTGGCGAATGACGCCTTAATGTATCCACCCAACGTTTCAATGTCGGTACACCAATCGGTAGCAGTTTTTGAAACCCAGGCTCCGTTGCTGATCATTTTGGCGACACTAGAGCATGGATTAGAGCGTCCATCTGTGCCGCACATTGTGGTGTACGCGTTACTCGCGTCCTTTTTATGAGAATCAAGATCTTGCCGATAAAGATTGGGCTTGGAGTTGGACATGAAGCCTCCCTAAACTGAATTCCGGTGTATCATTACACATCTTCGACGGCAGTGACGATCACGTTGTTCGACAAGCAAAATTACTAGCATGCAACTGAGGCAAACGTGAGCTACGGTAGAGATGTTGCGGCACCTAGGTTGATGCACACAATGAGGCTACCCAATCAACCATAGCACCTCGTCTTACAGCAACTCACCGAAGGTAATTCACCTGAAAGAAGTGTCATAGATGTCAATGCCGTTTTTCAAGAGTGCCAGAATGGCGATGGTCGCTACATGATTCATACGTAAACTCTTAAAATTAAATGCGGTCACCATCCGCTTCGCTTTAATGACGCACTGCGAGATGTGCTTTTCAGCATTTCATTGTACTTCATCAAGATTTTCCTTAGTTCCTTGGTACCTGTACCCACGTCCAGCCAGTGGTGCTGATCTGGACGGCCCTGCCTTTGGGGACTGGACCTCCAATGGATCTCGGGAGGCGGGCTGAGAAGTGGGAGCCGTCGTCGGATCCTCGCGGAGCGAGGATGAGTCCGGTTCTTGTCTTCCTGGCAGTGGCGACAACGCCGCGGTACATGCCTCCAATCTCGTCAATGCCGCAGGCCACGAGGACGCCCCCGTGGTGGTCGCGGCAGGCCTTGATGTGCTCCTCAATCCTCGGATTGATGTTGTGGTCGTTTGTCAGTGTATCGAAATCATCCACCACAATGACAGTGTTCTCCGGATCCTCCTTGAGCAGCTCACTCAGATCATTCGGCCCTGAGTCCATACCCAGGACCCCCAGCACACCCGGGTTGTTGGCAAGCTCCATGAGCGGGGACCTGCGCGGCAGCACCAGCACGACCTTCTGCCCGTTCTCCAGCAACCGGTTCGTGGCGAAGTGCAACGCCGTCGACCGCCCCGAACGCCGCGGGCCGGTGACGAGGAAAGCGTTACCGATGTCTTCCAGAGACACCGGCAGCAGGCGCAGATCATCGCCGCCCACCGCGAAGGCGATCTCACCCGGCCCCAGAGCCGGCTCAAGCCTGAGCGCCTCCTCAGCGGAGATCGCCACAGGCAGCTCATCCACGTGCCCCGGACGCCGGCCACGGTCAATAACACCCCACCTTGTGTTGGCCTGCTCGGCCGCCTGGTGAACCGCCGCCACCTGCGCCGTTCCCGCAGAATCATCGGTCAACATGACCAGCTGGACCTCACGGGGCCGCTCCCCCGAACGAAAGGCCCGCCCCTGCGGCATAGACAAAGGAACATCCTTAGCACGCATGGCAATGAGGTCGAAGTCATCAGGGCTCGGCATACGCAACACCAGACGGTCCTCCAGCATCATCCCGAACCGCCCCCGGAACACGGTCCGGTCCCCAGCAATCACCACACGCAAACCCACCGCCGGGCCCTCACGCATCAGCGTCTCCACCATCCCAGGGATCGCTCCGGCGTCGGTGTTCTCAAAGGTCGCCATGAAGTTGTCCCACCGGTCAATGAGCAGCACCAGATACGGCAGCCGCTCAGACGGCTCGGTGGCGGCCCGCTGCTCGGCCACGGAAGCATAGCCGTGCGTGGCCAGGTACTGCTGACGGTAGGCCACCTGACCACCCAGCAGCGCCAGCATGCGACGAATCCGGTCCGCCTGGTCACGCGTGACCACCGCCCCAAAGTTCGGCAGGTTCACGCACGGGGCCAGCGCCCCGTTCCCCGCGTCAATACCGTAAGCATGCACCTCAGCCGCCGACGCCGTCTGCGCCAGAGCCACCGCGATCCCCCGCAGCACACTTGAGCGCCCCGAGCGCGGGGCACCAGCAATCCCCAGGTGACCGGCGCGCGTGTAGTCCCACGTCATCGGCCGCTGCGCCTGCTCACCAGGCAGATCCTCCAGACCCAGCGGCAGCGCCGGCAGGAAACCAGCCGCCCGCGAATCACCCCCACCCAGGGAGCCCCCACCCCCAGTGGCCTGTGCCGTCTCCATGCGCTCCTGAACCTGCGCCAGCGTGATGAGCTCCGGCAGCGGCGGCAGCCACGGGCTGTGCGGGTCCGGCCGACCCGTCGCCGTGTGCGCCGCCCCCATCGCGGAAACCAGAGTGGCCAGGTCGGTGGGGATCGTCGCGTCCTCCTCCACCTCCGGCGGTTTCATCTCCGGACGGGAAAGCTCATCCAAGGTCAGCGTCGCCGCCCGCACCGCCGCCTGCGGCAACGCCCCGCGGGGCCGTCCCCCCACCCGGGAGGACTGGAACTGGCGCAGGCTCGCATGCCCCAGCCGCGCATAGGCGCGCCCCGGAATCGAGGGCGGGATGTAGGCCGAGTTGGAGGCCTCAATGACGTCCTGGGAGTCGTTCTCATCAGTAACCCGCAGGGCGATACGCAGGTTCGTGTTCGACTTGATCTCAGCCGAGACCACACCCGCCGGCCGCTGAGTCGCCAGCACCAGGTGCACCCCAAGCGAGCGCCCACGCCGGGCGATGTCCACCAGGCCCGTCACGAAGTCCGGCAGCTCGGAGACCAGGGCCGCAAACTCGTCAATAATGATCATCAGCCGCGGCATGGGCTCATCGCCGGGCTGCATGGCGGCCACGTAGTCCTCAATGTCCTTCGCGTCCGCACCCGCCAGCTGATGCTCACGACGGCGCAGCTCAGCCCCCAGGGACTCCAGGGCCCGGGAGGTGAGGTGCCCGTCCAGGTCCGTGACCATGCCCACCGTGTGCGGCAGGCGCGCACAGTCCTTGAAGGCCGCGCCACCCTTGTAGTCCACCAGCACGAACGTCATCGAATCCGGCGTGTTGCCCACGCACAGGGAGGCGATAAGCGTCTGCAGCAGCTCGGACTTACCCGAACCGGTAGTCCCGGCCACCAGGGCGTGCGGCCCGTCAGCGCGCACATCCAGCCAGAAGTGCCCCTCGGCGTCCTCACCGATGACCGCCTTCGTCGTCCGGCTGCACCGCTCCCAGGCCGCCAGCACCGCCTCCGCATTCGGATCCGGCATCGGCAGGACGTCCAGGAGCCGGGAGGAGGTCGGGATCGTCGAGTCCGCGCCCGAGGCGGAGACGTCGTGGATCGGCGCCAGCGCCCGGGCCACCCGCTCGCACCAGCCGTCCGGCAGCAGGTCCAGGGTCACCCGCTCGACCTCGTCCACATCCGTCTGCGACACGCTCGCCGCCCCCACCTCCGCGGTGACCACGGCACGGCACTCCTCGGGCAGGGCCGTACGATCCCGATCAATACACACCAGGAACACCCCCGCGGACGGCCCCCGGCGCAGCACCGAGATGAGGCCCGGACGCAGGCGCAGGCCCCGGGCGCCGTCGAGCACCACAAGAATCTGCTCGACCGGCCCCGTGGCGGGCCCCCGCCTCTCCGGATCCAGCCGGCGCTCCACCAGCTCGGAGATCTCGTTGATGCGCCGGGCGATCGTCTCATCGTCCAGTCCCACGCGCGCCCGGGCGCCCATGCCCTCCAGGTTGCGCAGGTGGGGCAGCCACCTCGTCCAGGCCCAGCGCCCCGCGCGATTCTCGCCGCGCGCCGGCTCCACCAGGAGCACCATCTGCAGCTCGGCCGGCGAGTGCAGCACCGCCGCCTGGGCCGCCAGCCAGTCGGCGACGTCGTGGCGCCGCGTGCCGCACACGCCCACCACGCCCAGCTCACCCAGCGGCACCCGCACCGGCACGTCCGGCGCCGTCCACCGCAGCGGCTCCTCGTGCTTGGCACGCTGAGAGTCCTCAATCTCCACGTCACTGGGCAGGTCCGCCACCCCCACCCGCAGATCCAGCCAGTCCGGGTCGGTGGGCCGCCGCTCCCACAGCTGGGCCCGCGGCCCCGTGGCGCGCAGCAGCAGCTCGGCCGCATCCGGATGGTCCCCGCGACGCACCCCCCGCTCAGCGGTCAGGGCCTTGAAGGCCGCCTCCTCGGTGGCCTCACGCTGCTCCTCGTACTTGCGCAGCTTGTCCCGGAAGTCCTTCTTCTGGTTCGAGCGCCCCTGAATCTGGTTGGCGATCATCATGATCGGGGAGAACACCATGAACATGAGCGAGTAGGCACGCCCCGTCATGAAGTACATGCCCGCCCCCATGACCAACGGGGAGATGAGCATCGCGAAGGGGAAGGGCGGTTTGCGCTGCTCGGCCGGCTTCGTCGGCAGCGCGAACTTCGTCTCCCGCACCGGCCGGGCCAGACGCGGCGGCCGGTTGAAGTTCAGGGTCGGGGCGCCCGCCGTCGGCGAGACCACCGCATTGGCCTCCGGCACCGGCCCGACCGACAGGAGCGTCTCCCCCACCGTGAGCAGTGCGTCCGGGGACCAGGTGGAGGCGCCCACGCCCAAGGGCCGGCGATCCAGCTCGAGGTAGTGGCGCACCCCGTCCGGCTCCAGCGTCTCGCGGCTGGAGAGGATCGCCTCGGAGTCCAGGCCCTTCTTCTTGGCGCGGCGGCGCTTGCGCGCCTCCTTGCGTCGACGGCGCCGGGCCGCCCGCCCCTTAGCCTCCTGCTCCTCGCCGCGCTCCGGGGCGGCCAGGACGAGGGGGCCCGGCAGGGGGCGGCGCCTTGGCAGCGGCATTGGCAGCTGGCGCTGGGCGACCTCCGGCACCGGGGTGATCGTCACGTGTCCCCCGACGGCGACGGCGAGGTCGGCGATCCGTCCCTCCACGTCCTCCAGGACCAGGTCGCAGCCGGGTCCGCCCAGGGTGTAGCCACCCAGGCTCAGGCGGTGGACGGCGCCGGCCCCCTGGCCGGCCACCACGCGCAGCTCGACGACGCCCACCGGCTCGGCGTCGTCGAGCACCGGTCCGCCCAGGCCCAGGAGCATGCCGTTGCGGACCACGTCGACCAGGTTGTCCGCGGGGGCCAGGCGCCGCGGGCCGTCCCACACGCCCAAGGGCGGCGCGCCCACCTGCTCGCCGGCGTTGACGACGAGCCGCAGGGCCGCCCCCGGATCGCTGCCCTCGACGGCGGGCTCCAGGCCCGCCACCATGTCACCGACCGTGGCGTCCTCGGGCGCCACGACCAGGAGGTCGCGGGCGGCCGCATCGGCCTCACCGGGCCGCAGGACACTGATGAACAGCTGCACGCCTGGACCTCCTTACGCGGGGCGTCGGGCCACGGACAGCCCCGGTGCCAGGTCCTCCACGAGGGCGGCCGTGGCCGGGTCGACCTGGGCCAGGTCGTCGGCACCGGCCGCCGACAGGAGCCCGTGCACCTCCCGCTCCAGCTCGCCGCGGCCGCGCCGGGCCGCCAGGCGCAGGCGGTCGCGCCACAGCCCCTGGTCCAGGTCCACGACCGCCAAGCCCGTGGCGATCGCCATCCCCGCGCCGTCGGGGTCGGTGTCCCCGATGAGCTCGACGACGCGGTGGGCGGCATCCACGACGAGGGCGTTGTACTGGTGGGCGGCGCGCACGCGCGCCATCCAGGAGTAACGGCCCTCCTCGGCGCCGGCCACCATGGGGCCGCGCACCAGGCGCAGGGCCTCAATGAGCAGCTCGACCTCGCGCTGGGGCGGGCAGCCGCGGGAGGAGGCCAGCAGCGAGCGCAGCACGTCCCAGTCGACGACGACCCCGGGCCCCATGACGAGGCGCCCCTCGGCGTCCTCGCGCAGGTGGGGCAGCCCCTGGGCGTCGCGGCCCAGCCAGGCGCGCAGCCGCTCCACGGTGCCGGCCACCACGTCCGCGGTGGCCCCCAGCGGCCAGAGCATGGTGCCCAGCACCGCCGGGCGGATGCCCTCGGGGTGGAGGGCCACGCAGATGGCGGCCTCGGTGAGGATCGAGCGGCGCTCGGGCTCGACCGCGCCGGCGGCCTCCACGAGCGTGTGCCCCAGCACATGGATGCGCACGTCGGCGGTGCGCAGGGCCGCGGTCATCATCGGCGGCATCGGCGGGTCGGGGATCGGCGGGCGCGTGCCGTCGTCGGTCACCTGGGCCGGGCCGAAGAGGTGCGCCAGGTCCAGGACCTCGTTCTCGGTGGCGCGCGTGGCCCGCACCGCGATGCCCAGCTGGTCAATGCGGGCGGTGCCGGAAGCGTCGACGTCAATGGTCCAGCGCGCCCGGCCGTCCCCACCGGTGCGCACGACGGCGTAGTCGCCGCCGGGCGGCAGGCTCGGTGTGGCCTCGCCGTTGCCCACGAGAACGAAAGTGGTGGCGACCCCGGGGCGGCGACCGGTGATAACGTCGGCGCGGCCCGGCAGCGGGTTGCCGGCCAGGAGGGCCTCCGGGGGCTGGATGCGCCCGCCGGCCACCTCCCGCAGCGTGGCCGGCAGGCCGGCGCCCACGACGACGGCCTCCTGGGACCAGGGGTTGGTGCACAGCTCCAGGGCGAGGGCGGTGACGACCTCGGCGGCCATGGCGGGGTCACCAGTGACGGCGACCTCGCCGTCGGCGACGGCCAGGTCGATGAGGATGTCAGCACCACTGGCGATACGGCCCACGGTCACCATGCCCGGCAGGAGGGAGCCGTTCGGGGCGGGGGCAGGCTCCTGGCCGGCGCGCATCACCCAGGTCAGGCCCTCCTCCTGGACGCGCCAGGGGGCGGGGGCCTCGGGTACGGGCTGGGCCAGGCGCAGGTAGCAGGCGTCGTCGTCAATGGCGACGGCATAGGGGCGGGGGCTGCCGGGGATCGAGCCCAGGGAGCGCAGGATGGCGTCGAGGCGCTGGACGCGGCGCTCGTCGGCACCCACGCGCAGGAGCCGCTCCAGCTCGCCGGAGCCCTCGTCGAAGGCCCCGCCGGAGAGCTGTCGCCGGCGGCGCACGAGCACCGAGACGAGGGAGGCGGCCAGGAGCGCGCCGACCGCCGGCATCTGGACGGGCGGGACGTCACGCAGGGTGGAGATGGCCGAGCCCTGGTTGATGGCGCCGCCGGAGCGGGCCTCCTGCGGGTTGGGCGTGGCCGGGGCGGGAGTGGCCGGCGCCGGTGCCACCGGGACGGCCTCGACCCGGGGCACGGAGGTGGCCTCGTCGGGCATGACCATGAGCCAGCCGGGCTGGATGAGCCGGGCCAGCTCCAGGGAGCCGCCGTCGGGCTGGACGCGGCCGGCGTTGAGGTCGTAGATCCGGGTGTAGGCGCGCCCGTCGCCGAGGTTGCGTTCGGCGATGTCCCAGAGGTTGTCGTGGTAACGGCCCTCGGGCGGCTGGACCACGTAGACGCGCTGGCCCACGAGCTGGGAGCCGAGGGCGGGGTCGATCTCGACGCCGCCGACCATGTAACGCATCTGCTGGCTGCCGTCGGGGTTCTGGGCCACGGTCCCGGAGGTGATCGAGGCGCCCGAGGCGTCGGTGGCCTGAGTGGTGGCGCGGGCCGAGTCCTGGGCGGCGGCGACGGCGGGGGTGGGCTCCTCGACCACCGGGGCGGCCGCGGCGGCCAGCGGGCCGCTGACGGCGCCCAGCAGCAGCACGGAGGCCACGAGCCGGCGGGCCACGGCCTGCACCCCGCCGGAGAGGGGGACGTGCCCGGGGACGCTGCGGCCGCGAATAGCGGAGACGGTCTCCACCAGGGTGCAGAAGGTGAACTGCACCCAGGCCAGCCAGATCACCCAGGTGAGGACACCCAGGAGGGCGTCGACGGAGATCGCCTGGGTGAGGGTGTCCAGCCCCAGACCGGTGGGGATGGGGGGAAGGCCGACGGTGGCCAGCAGGAGAACCGGCAGGCCGATGATGACCAGCATGAGGAGAAGGGCGGCCAGGAGTGACTTCCACACCGGAGGGCGCGTGCTGCGCGCCGGTGCGCGGAAGCGTTCGGGTCCGGCGGCCTGGGCTCGTTGAGCGGCGCGGCTCACTGATCCTCCTTGAAGATACCGACGGCGTTGCGGGCCTCGCCGGTGACGGTGACATGAACGGATGTGACGCCGACGAGTCGCAGCATCGTGGTGGGGACGTCGCGCTCGACGGTGACGGCGACCCCCCGCGAGGTGACGTCGACGGTGGAGCTCTGGGCCAGGCCCCCTTGGGCGAGGTAGGTGCGGGCGGCGGAGGTGGCGGCGGCGCTGTCCACCGAGACGGTGGCGCCCCCGCGCACGTCGTCGGTGGACAGGTGCTGGGCTCCGGCACGGGCGGCCTGCTCGGCCTGGTCGGCCAGGGTGGCGCGGGCGTTGAGGACGCGGCCGCCCTCGATGCACAGTCCGGCCATGAGCATGAGGACCGCAGCGATGATGACAACGTAGACGGAGACGGCTCCTCGCTCGCTGTCGTGGCGGAGCCGGTGGCGCACGGAGGTGACGATCCGGTTCATCGGGTCCCCCTCCAGGTGTCGACCGGTGCGGTGGAGCTCGCCGAGACGGTGGTGGCGCCGGGCAGGAAGACCAGGCCCAGGTCGGACAGCTCGACGCGGCAGCGGACGGTGGCGGTGACGGTGCCGCCTCGGCCGAAGCCGCCGACGTCGACTCCCCCCGAGCACTGGGCGTTGGCGGTGTCCGCGGCGGCCAGGCTGCGGCGGGCGGCGGCGTCGGCCTCCCCGGCGGAGCGCTCGATGGAGGCCGCCCGGGCGGCGTCGCGGGCGGCGGCCTGGACCATGCCCTCGGCGGAGACCAGGCGGCCCCCGGCGACGGCGATCATGACGATGAGCAGGAGCACCGGGACCAGGACGATCATCTCAACCGACATGCTGCCCCTCTCAGCTGCGTCGGCGCCGCCGACGACTCGGCGTCGTCGGGCGTGCAGCACCCTCGCAGCGAGGGCGGCCTGGCCGTTGGTAACCGCCGGGGCGGTGGTCGGGGTGGGGGTCACGTGTCCTCCCGGAAGGTCTCGCGCTCGGAGGTGACCGAGGCCCGCACCTTGGGGGCGAAGCCGGCGATGATGTCCATGGACTTGCCCGTCACCTGGACATTGACCTGGTTGCCGATCACGACGACGTCCACCGACACGTCGGTGAGCGCCTTACCGCCGACCCGGTGGGCGTAGGCCTCGCCGTCAGTCTTGGCGGCGGCGATGGCGGAGGAGCCGGCCGAGCCGTTGCGGACCTCGCGGGCAACCTCCCGGGCGGTGGAGGTCGCCACCTCGTTGCCGTACCAGCTCAACGCGACCTGCACGGTGAGCAGCACGATGAGCAGGAGCAGCGGGAAGAAGACGAGCAGCTCGACGCTGGAGGCCCCGGCCTCCGAGCGCAAGCGCCTCGTCATTCCTCTCCGCAGCGACTGCATGATGGTCATTCCTCTTATCAGGTGTGGGCACCGCCGTTGCCGATCTGCGGCACCTGGAGGTTGGAGGAGGCGTTGTCGACCATGCTGTAGATGGCCCTGCCGACGACGGCGGCCAGGACGATGAGGAAGCCGGTGATGATGACCCACTCGACGGTCGAGGCTCCCTTCTCCTCCGACAGGCGGTTGCTGACCCGCTCGCGCAGGTCGCTGGCGAGCACCTGGAGTGTGCACAGTATCTTGAGCATGCTTTGTCCTTTCCTTGAGAGAAACTGGGTGGTGGGGGTGTGGGCGGTGAATCGTCGCCGGTTCTCAGTCAAGCGACCGGTCGAAAGGCAGTCAACTGGTTCGTGTGGGTTCTCCGTTCGGGGCAGGTGGTCTGAGGGGTTACATGGCTCCGATGATCCCGGTCAGGGCCGGGTAGACGAGGAAGACGATGAAGCCCATGGCGACGACGAGCTGGGCCACGAGCATGGACTCGGAGCTCTCCCCGGCCTTGCTCTCGGCGTCGGACAGGTCGCGGCGGCGCATGCTGGAGGCCCGGGCGCCCAGCGACTCACGGATCTTGGCGCCGTCCTCGGCCACGAGGGCCAGGGCGGCGGACAGGTCACGCAGCTCGTCGATGCGCAGCTGGGTGCCCAGCCGGCCCAGGGCCGCCCAGGGCGTGTCCCCACGCAGCCTGGCGACGTCGAGCGCGTCGCGGATGCGGAGCATGGCGGGGTCGTCGGAGAGGCTTGAGGCGGCGTCGAGGGCCTCGGGGACGCCGCGCCCCGCGGACAGGGACATGGCCACAAGGTCCAGGTAGGAGCCGACGACGTGGCGGAAGTCCCGGCGCGCCTCGTCGGCCTCGCTGCGCAGACGCAGCGTCGGCAGCACCAGGCCGACGCCCCCCAGGGCGACGCTCAGCAGCAGGGGCACGGACCATCCCAGGGGCGCCCCCATGACCTGCATGAGTGCGACGACGAGCAGTGGCGCGGCGAAGCCCCCCACCCCGAGGAAGACCGAGGTCACCATGTGGCGCTCCAGGGAGCGCCCCACGACGGCCAGGTTCCCGGTCAGGGAGGACAGGTCGATGCCGGTGCGCCGCACGAGGGAGGTGATGCGCAGGCTGAGGGTGTCCACCCACTCGGGGGTGTCCGCCTCGGAGGGGTTGAGGCGCCGCACGTCCTCACGCATGCGGCCCTCGTCGCGGCGGGTGTCCAGCTCGGCCAGGGCGGCGGCGGGCTGAGTGGCGGGGGGTGCCAGGATGAGGATGAGGGCGAACAGGCCGGCTCCACTGAGCGCACCACTGATGAGGATCCAGGTGATCATGCGTTCTCACCTCCGGCCGGAGCGGAGACGGTCAGGAAGCGTCGCGGCAGCTGGACGCCGGCCAGGCGCCGCATCCAGAGCATGCCGACGGCGAAGAGCGCCACGACGACCACCAGCACCAGCTGCCCCTGCACGCTGGAGTAGGGGGCCACGAAGCTCCGGTTGAAGACGGCCAGCCCCAGCATGATGACGATGGAGAAGATGACGACGATCTGGGCCGAGCGCCGGGTGCCGGCGCGGGAGGCGGAGACGCGCTGACGCATGTCGAGCTCGGAGCGGGCCGTGTCCGCCAGGGCGCTGAGGAGCTGGCGCAGGCCGGGGCCGCGCAGGCGGGCGTTCATGATGAGGGCGGAGACGATGAGGTCCGCCGTGGGGTCGTCGAGGTCGTCGGCGAACTGGCGCAGCGCCGTCGGCAGGGGGACGCGCACGCGCATGCGGTCCGCCAGGAGGGCCAGGTCCTCGCGCAGGACCGGGGCGGCGGCGTAGACGGTGGCGGGAATGGCCTGCTCCAGGCCCACGGCGCCGGCGATGGTGTCCCGCAGCGACTCGGCCCAGGTGGCCAGGGCCTCGATCTTGGCGGCGGCGAGCTTCTCCTGCTTGGCGCCGCCGAAGAGCAGCGGCCACACGATGACAAGCAGGCCGGCGGCGACGGCCAGGACGATCCAGCGGGTGAGCAGCAAGACACCCAGGCCGACGACGAGGCAGGCGATGAGCCGACCGGACAGGCCCTTGAGGCTGTCGCGCAGGGAGCCTGAGGAGCCGGGGCGGTCGGGCAGCATGTCGACGCCCATGAAGAAGCCGACCAGGAGGAAGAGCCCTCCCCCGACGAGTGCGCCGGCGAGGATGGCGACGGTGGCGGTGGCCTGGTTCATGCGTAACCACCCCGGTAGGCGGCGGCCGGGTCGTAGCCGGCATTGATGAGGTCGTCGACGCAGGAGACCGGTGCGGCCGGCTGGGCGGTCCCGGTCCCGTCGTCGGCGAAGACCTCACTGGACAGGACCCGCCCGTCGACGCCGTTGACCTCGCGCACGGAGGCGACGTAGCGGCGCAGCCCCCCGCCCTGGGAGAAGCGGTTCTCCCGGGTCAGGAAGATGACGAAGTCGACGGCGCCGGCGATCAGGAGGTTGGTGGCGTCCTGAGGCAGGTGCTCGGCGGACTGGATGGCGTAGGTGGCGATGCGGTTGAACACCTCGGAGGAGGAGTTCGCGTGGATGGTGGACAGCGAGCCGTCGTTGCCCTGGCTCATGGCGTTGAGCATGGTGACGATCTCGTCGCCCAGAACCTCACCGACGATGACCCGCGAGGGGTTCATGCGCAGTGAGCGCCGCACGAGGTCCGCCATGGAGATCGCACCGGAGCCCTCGGAGTTGGGGAGGCGCTCCTCGAAGGCGACGACGTTGGGGTGCAGGTCGGCGAACTCGCCCAGCCCCAGCTCCAGGGCGCGCTCGACGGTGATGAGACGCTCCTCGGGCGGGATCTCGTTGGCCAGGGCACGCAGGAAGGTGGTCTTCCCGGCGTTCGTGGCGCCGGCGATCATGATGTTCTTGCGGGCCCGCACAGCCGCCGAGCAGAAGGCGGCCAGCCGCGGCGTCAGGGAGCCGAGCCGGACCAGGTCATCGAGACCCACTCGGTCCAGGCGGGCTCGACGCACCGAGATCGAGGGGCGCGAGCAGACCTCCATGACGGCCGACAGGCGCGAACCGTCCGGCAGGCGCAGGTCCAGCTGGGGGTTGGCCGAGTCGAAGGGACGCGAGGCCAGGCCGGAGTAGGAGCCGAGGACCTGAACGAGCTCGATGAGCTCCTCGTCGGACTCGGCCACCGGGGCGCCGCGCTCCTCGCGGCCGTCGGCGTACTGGATGAAGACGTTGTCGTAGCCGTTGATGTCGATGTTCTCGACATCCTTGTCGTCCAGCAGGGGCTGGAGGCGGCCGACGCCGAAGAGCGCCGCGTGGATGCCCTGGGAGACCTCTTCCTCCTCCTGGGCGTTGAGCGGGCTGCGGCCGGCGGCGATCTCAGCGCGGGCGTGCCGCTCGAGCACCCGCCCGATGAGGGCGCGGGCGAACTGGCGCTCGTCCTCCGCGGACATCGGCGGGATGCCGGAGGCGGCGTCGTCGCGGCGCTGTTGGGCCAGGAGGTCGGCGACCTCCTCGCGCATGTCGCGGACGAGTCCCTGGTCGACGCTCATGCGGCACCTCCGTTGATGGCGGCGCCCGCCAGGGCGGTGGCGACGGTTCGGGCCGAGCGCACCAGGAGGGTGCGACCCAGGGGGCGGGCGCGACGGCCCGCCAGGGAGTCGGCGGCGCTCTGGTCGAGGGCCAGGACGCCGACGACGGGGACCTCCAAACCGCTGCCGCGCAGCAGGCGGGTGAGGTCATCGGCCTCGTGGTGGGCTTTCCAGGGCGCGATGAGGAGGACACCGAGGCGGACCCGCTCGGAGCGGCGGGAGGTCTCGGCGACGATCCAGGACAGGCGCTCACGCAGGTGGCCGTAGTTCTCCACGCCTGGGCGCACGGTGACCAGCGCCATGTCGGAGGCCAGGGCCACGCCCAGGCTCGGGGCACCGGGAGACAGACGACCGACGTCGGCGATGATGTCCCCCTGGCGCTGCAGGCTGGTGGCCAGTCCGGACCAGCCCGCCCCGATGGCCGTGGCCTGATCGGGGCGCGACAGGCCCACGAGGACGGGCAGGTCTCCCTCGATGAGGGTGAGGTGGTCGCGCAGGGGCGCGGCAGGGTCGCGGCGGATGGCGGCGGCCAGGGAGACGACGCCCCGGTCGCTGTCCAGGGGCAGGCCCTCACGGGAGCGGGTGCGGTAGACCAGGTCGGACCCAGCGGGGTCGAGCTCGGCCAGGACGGCCGGACGGGGCCAGACCGCGGCGAGTACGTGGGCGCTCGTCGAGGCGCCGGGTGACCCCTTCGCAGAGGCGATCGAGATGAGCATCAGCTCTCCTTGATCGGCTGCCCGGACGCGGTCAGGACGACGGCGATGGTTCCGTTGGCCGATGCGCTGGCGAGCTTGGCGGCGCCCTTCTTGTCAACGAGGACGGAGATGACGGCGCCGGAGGTCCAGTCCTCGCTGGTGCCCGAAGAGGGCTTGGCGGCGAGCACCTGGGCGTCGGAGACGATGATGTTCTGGGAACCGATGTCGACGATGTCGACCTTGTCACCGGGCTGCAGGCCGCCGGCCGGGAAGCGCCCGGCGTTGGCGGAGACGCCGACGACCTGGAGGTCCCCGCTGGGGACCGGGTTGGTGGCGAGCTGGGAGGTGTCCAGCAGCTGCCCCTTAGAGATCTCCACGCGAGCGGTGCGGCCGACGACCTGGTCGATCTGGTCCGCGCGCACCAGGGTGGTGAGGTCCGAGGCCACCGAGGCGCTCACCAAGTCCTCCTTGTTGATGACCTGACCCGCCTTGATGGTGTCCTTGGCTGCCAGCATCTGGACGCGCTGGTCCAGGCGCATGGCCAACAGGCCCGCGAGCAGGGCACCGCCGACGATCAGCAGCACGGCGAGCGCGGCCAGCAGGGGACGCCGCTCACGCGGCGCCGACGGCAGGTGACCACCGGTGTCACGGGACTGGCGGGTGGGCCGAGGCTGATCGACGTCGTTCGTGCGACGCCGTGAGGAGCGTCCGTTCTGGGACAGTGCCATGGGAGACCTCAAGTCGAATCGGATGGGGCAGCGACAGCACCGTAGCCTATTCGTGACCGCTCTGGCGGGCCGAACGGCGAAGATCCGGAAGAAAGTCACATGGGTTGTTATCCCCTTGCGATCCGATGCGGATCGTGAAAAGGTACTGGAAGCGACGGCCGTCACAGTCGCAATCACGCGAAGAGCCCTCGGGCATTCTTCGGGTGACTCAACGAATCCAACCAACGAGGAGGACCTCAGTATGATTCAGGCAGATCTTGACACCCTCAAGACCCTTTACCAGACCCTCAAGGACGACGTCCAGCGGTCCGACGACATTCAGAAGCTGACCGACACCGCTCTCCAGAATGCCGTCTGGGAGAGCGCCAACGCCAAGACCTTCCGTGACGCCTGGACCGAGTTCAAGCCGCAGCTCATCAAGTTCGAGCAGGCGTTCGCCACTGCCGCGACCGACGTTGCCAACAACTACAACAACAACGTTGACGCCAACGGTGAGAACCTCGAGCACCTCGCCCCCGTTGAGGCGATTGCCTGAGCGACCTCGATCCCTGAAAGGGCCTGGAGCAGCGCATGCTGCTCCAGGCCCTTTCAGCATGTCGGCAAACAGAACTTCTCACGGTCGTGAATAACCTCAGACATCTGACGTCGGCTCACCGGGCTGACCGCATTATGTATGGCGTCGCCCATTGAGATGACTGTGCTGTCTCCTCACTTCTGAGACATGTGACTGCCATGACTTCTGAGGCACTCGCTCGGGCGGGAGCCCGGGGCAGGCTGGTGGTCCTGGAGGTGAGGGTGAGGTCGAAGGGACGAGGCATGATGGGGTGTCGGTGTGCCTGATCAGCTCCAGGGGGTCCTACCGGAATCCAGGCCCCCTCACCCCGGCGCTGGCGGCACCTTCCCCTTTCTGGACCCTTCCGGCTCCCGCGCAGGGGCTTGGAGCCCATGGTTCAACGCCGGCTCCGTCCCCCTTCATGCTCCGAGTCGACCAACGGGCACGAGGGTGGGGCTGAACTGGTCAGGCGTGGTGCGTGCCGCACCATCCCTGCAAGCCACCAATCAGTGTCTCAGATGTCATGACATCCGAAACTCTCAGAAGTCATGAGACAACACACCCATTGAGATGACGTCGGACGCACCGAAGGTCAGGCGGCGAGCCTTTCAGCCCTGCCGACTCATCCCCGAACCCAACGCCCTCCCAGCCCCACCCCAGGGTCGGGACTCACACACCCTCCCTGAGCGTCACACCGACCAGGACAGTAATTTTTCACGGCTATTTCACGCCCGGGGAGCGCTATCCATCCGCAGGCATTCACTCCCTCTGTAGAATTCTAGTAACGCCCCCCGACGCGCGACTCCCAGTCCACTGAGGCACGGCATGAGTCGCAGTGACACCATGGCGACCAGCCAATAGGGGCGGGACAGTTTTTACGGCGCCGAGGGGTTGTGCTCGGCCTGATCGTGGAGGTGCTTCCTCATGGCTCGTTCCCTCATCCGCCTGTCTGATCGCCATCGTGTCGCCGGCGCCCTGGGTGCTGGCGTGCTGGTCGGCTCGTTGGCTCTGGTGGGGTGTTCGTCAAACAGTCCGAAGGGTGGCGGGACGATCCCGCCGCTCAACACCGCGGGTGCTGGTGGTGGTTCGTCGGCGTCTGTGTCTGCCTCGGGTGGGGCGTCGGCTGGTGCGAGTGGTGCTGCCAGTGCTGGTGCGGTGACTGCTGAGTCCCTGTCCGACCCCACCCTGGGCTACACGGTGGTCTCCATCCCCAAAGACCTGGACGCCACCCAGACCAAGGTCCTCCAGGACTACGTCGCCTACGACAAAGCCACCTGGCGCGTCTGGTCCACACGAAAGGGACTGGACGAAGCCCTGAAACGGTCTACCGGTACAACCAGAGAAAATATTCGGAACAACTACAACAAAACGACGCACTATGCTCGACCCCCCATTTCAATTGGAATTAGCGACGTTGAGGTGGATGCTGACGGGAAAAGAGCCAAAGTGACCGTGTGCTACGACCGCACGAGGATGACAGTGGTCGACGAGAATGGAAATGACGTCACCAAGGATTCCTCTCAGAATAAGAAAGAGTACCTCATCGATTTAGTTGACGGTCAATCTGGTGACTGGCTTGCCGAGAGTCAAACAACATTGTCTTCCGACGAGTGCAGCACGGAGCAAAAGTGATGAACAAGCTGAGAAATCGAGTCGTAGCCCTGTCGTGCGCATTTTTATGCCTGACCCTCCTCCCTTCCGAGGCGCTCGCCGCGGAAGGTGTAGAAGATGATGAGGCAACAGTTTCTGGTTCTGCTGAGGGGACTGCTGATGGTGGTGGTCAGGTAACTATCTCGGTGGAGTCGAGTGTGACGACAGCTGGCTCTGGTGGGGGTAATGGCGGTGGGATGACGTCCTCGTCGTCATCCAGCACAGAGGTGACCGTGGCGCCGGTGTGCTACTACAAGCCCGGCGACACGGGCGCTGAGGCCGCCCAAGGCATCAGCAAGACCAAGAAAGCGCTCGATGACACCGCGAAGGAGGTCTCTGGTCGTGAGGAAACAACTGTCCGATCGGTCACCGACAGCCTCTCGAAGCAACTGGACAAGAACTACCCTGACTACGAGTCCCACAAGGACGACACCCAGGGTCGCTGGTACTACCGCCACTGTGACGCGTCTCGGTTAGACCCGAAGACCAACCCCACTTTCAAGGAGGACCTTGAGAAAGAGCGCAAGGCTTTCTATGAGGCCAATCCGGATCAGAACATCTGGGTTCCGGCTGGTCAGCAGGCTCCCAGGCCCTACATTTCGGGGACCCGTCTGGCGAAGGTCGCCTGGGATGCGGTGAAGA
>ERZ772945.1007-NODE-1007-length-20923-cov-15.201121_pt1 | contig 20923 bp, 14 predicted proteins | sample MGYA00511681_ERZ772945 | MGnify/ENA primary metagenome ERZ772945 (study PRJEB29015, sample SAMEA2737943) | human oral metagenome | biome: human oral; feature: human-associated habitat; material: dental | place: China | collected 2143 ...
TCGGCGCCGGTCGGGCCCGCCGCGGAGGCGAAAAGGCCGGGGCGGAGGGCGTCGGTCCCAGGGCCGGACCCCGGATCAGACCCCGGGCCGGGCCCCGGCCAGCCGCCGGAGCATCTCGGCGTGGGCGCTCGGCGTCCCCGCCAGCAGCGAGCCGGGCTCGCGCACGTCCAGCTCCTCCCCGTTCAGACGCGTGACAACCGCGCCGGTCTCGGCGCACAGAAGCGCCCCGGCGGCCACGTCCCACGGCTGGAGACCAGTGTGCACGACCGCCCCCGCCCGACCGGCCGCCGCCTCCACCATCTCCAGGGCCGCCGCCCCGTAGCAGCGCAGACCCCGAGTGCCCTCGATGATCCGGGCGAGCCGGGGCACCTCCTCAAGACCGTGCAAATGGGCGATGACAATGCCGTCCGCCAGCGGAACGTCGGCGATCCGCGCCAGCTCGGCGCCGGCGTCGGACTCGACGAAGAGGCGCCTCACGCGCGCGCCGGCCCCGACGACGGCGGTGTAGACCCGGTCGTCCACCGGATCCGCCACGACGCCCGCCACGGGCCGCCCGTCCTCCACCAGCGCCAGCGAAATCGCCCAGTGCCGGTGGACGGCGATGTAATTGAGGGTCCCGTCGATCGGGTCGAGCACCCACACGCGACCGGCCCAGCCGCCGGCCGCATGCCCCTCCTCCCCGACCAACGGGTAGCCTGCGGGGGCCAGGCGCCGCGCCATGAGCGCCTCGACGGCGCGGTCGACCTGCGTGACGACGTCGTTGCGGTTGCGCTTGGTCTCGATCCGCAGGGCCTGCCCGGGATCGAGGGCGAGGCGGGCCCCGGCCCGGACCGCCCCCAGGGCGAGGGCGAGAAGCTCCGTCAGGTCGCTGCTGTCGTACATCATCTGCTCTCCTGAGTCACGAGGATCGGGGCTGCGACGACCGCCCTGTCAACCCTACGACCCGCCGGCCCCCGGCTCCAGCAAGACCGTTCCGATCCCGCCCGGGCGCCGACCCCGCCTGGGCGCTGGCCCCTGGCGGATCCTCCCGGCGGGGAGTCGGACGGCGGACGCCGGATCGCCCGACCGGCCGCGGGCGGGGCGGGGTGGGCATGGGGACCTCTGCCTACGGATGCAGGGGCTTTCCCCCCGTGGTTCCGTGCCACACTCATCGTGCTCCAGCCCGGAGACGACCCCGTCCCGGGACCGTCCCACTCACCGAAAGCCATCTCATGGGTACGAAGCCTCATAGACGACCAGTCCTGATCGTCACCATCTCCATCGTCGTCGTCGCCCTGGCCGCCGTCGGCATCGCAGCGCTCACCGGCGTCTTCAGGCACGACGACGATGTGCTGACGCCCAAGCAGGACGCCGCGCCCGCCGCGGCGAACACCAGCAGCAACCGCTTCGTCGTCACCTACTCCGACGGATCGCCGGCCGCCTCCGTCATCGAGTCCGCTCAGGCCTACGGCACGAACATCATCGACTCCCTGCCCGAGGAGGACCGGCAGGCCCTGGTCGCCGCCGCCGGCAAATTCTCCGTCACGATCGAGTCCGTCACCGCCCACTCCCTGGGCATGGCGGGCATCTCCCTGAGCGAGAACCTCACCGCCGACCAGGTCAAGGAGTTCATCACCACGCTCGGGGCCGCGGACGGCATCGAAGCCGTCGAGACGGACCTGCACATGACGGCCCTGGGCGACACGGTGCCCGAAACCCCCAACGACAAGTACTTCTCCCGCCAGTGGAGCCTCACCTCCGACTCCTACAGCATCAACGCCACCGGGGCCTGGTCGCGGTCCACCGGCCAGGACGTCACGGTCGCCGTCATCGACTCCGGCGTCCTGTCCACCCACCCGGACCTGGAGAACAACCTCCTGCCCGGCTACGACTTCATCTCCGACCCCTGGATCTCCCGCGACGACGACGGCCGCGACGCGGACCCGTCCGACAACGGCGACAGCGCCGACGCCGACGTCTGCTACCAGGGCTCCGAGGCCCGGCCCTCGTCCTGGCACGGCTCCCACGTCGCCGGCATTATCGCCGCGAGCACGAACAATGAGAGGGGCGTGGCCGGCGTCGCCCCCAACGCCAGAATCCTGCCCGTGCGCGCCCTGGGCCGCTGCGGCGGCACGTCCACCGACATCATCGACGCCCTCACCTGGGCGTCGGGCGGGCACGTCAACGGCGTCCCGGACAACGACAACCCCGCCCAGGTCATCAATATGAGTCTCGGCGGCACGGGCACCTGCCCGGCCTTCTACCAGAAGGCCATTGACGCCGCCGTCGAGCGCGGCTCGATCATCGTCGCCGCCGCCGGCAACGAGGACGTGGACGCGGGCGGCGTGGCCCCCGCGGGATGCCAGAACGTCATCACCGTCGGCGCCACCGGCTCCACGGGCGCCCGGTCCTTCTACTCGAACTACGGCTCCGTCGTCGACGTGTCGGCCCCGGGCGGCGACCCGAACACCGATGACGGCATCGCCTCCACCGTCGACAGGTCCGAGACCACCCCGCAGGAGCCCGCCTACGGCTACATGATGGGCACCAGCCAGGCCGCCCCGCACGTCGCCGGCACGATCGCGCTGCTCCGGGCCATCAAACCGTCGCTCACGACCGAGGAGGCCACCACCCTGCTGCAGAGCACCTCCACGCCCCTGAGCAACTGCGACCGCGACTCCTGCGGCACGGGTATCATCAATGCCACCGCCGCCGTGGACGAGCTGGCCGAGCAGGGCGCGGACCCCGGGCCCGATCCGAACCCCTCCCCGGGCACGGACGGCACGTGGACCAAGCGCCACGGGCCCGGCGTCTGCCGCAGTGGGGACTCCGACTGCCGGTACTGAACGGCGAGCGGACCCCGCAGCAGTGCGAGTCAGCGGAAACGAGCAGAACATGGCCGACGACGAACCGATGAGCAGCACGTCTCCGCGCAGCGGTCGTCGCGGGATCCGGGCCTGGGCATCCCGCCTCTCCGTCCGTCCCGCGGCGGCCGCCCTCGGCGTGCTCGCGACGCTCCTCCTGGCCGTCGCGATCGCAAGCGGCATCATGAAACTTCCCGGGAAGACCGGCGCGGGCGCGACCACCGCACCCGGCCCGGCGACAGCGGCCCCCGCCCCCCGGCCGACGCCCGGAACTCCGACCACGCCTCCGACCGACGCCCCGACCGGTCCTCTGATCAACCCCCCGCCCACGGACCCGGCGGACACCGGGGTCCTCCTCATCCTCGACGAGGAGATGAGCGACCTGCTCACCTACGGCGAGTTCGACACCGTCGTGCAGACGATGACCGGCCCCGTCAATACGGCCGCCAACGCCTGCGGCACCTCCCTGACCGGCATGATCTCCGCGGGCGGCGGACTGGTCGTCCGTCTCGAGGACCCGTCGCTCAACGCGTGCCTCGTCACGGAACTCGCCGGGACCGAGCACATCGTCAGCGCCGAGGAGGACATGCGCGTGACCGTTCAGGACTGAGATGTTCGGGCCGAGACGCCGGGGCCGGACCCGCAGACGGACGACGTCGGGGTCCGGCCTCGGGGACACGGCCCTTCACAGCGTATCCTCATCGCGTGGATCAGAGCCTTCCCGCCTCGGGTCATAACGCCGTCATCGTCTCCCAGCCCACCGCTCACGCGGCCGCCGCACCGCAGACCTTCACCGCCGCCTTCACGGTTGGCCGGTCCGAGTCCTGCGACGTCGTCGTCTCGCATCCGCGGGTCTCGCGCCATCATCTGATCGTGCGCCCCACGGCCGACGGATGGCGCGCCCAGTGCGCCGAGGGCCGCAGCATGCTCGTCAACGGCCACGCGCAGACCTCGGCGATCCTGACCGGGACCAGCCGCATCCGGCTGATAGACGAGGACGGGCCGCTCCTGGTCATGACCCTCAATCCCGCCGCCGCGCCCGGCGCCGGTGCGCCCGTGCCCGGTCCCGGCGCCGTGTTCAGTCCCGGCGCCGGTGCGCCCGTGCCCGGCCCCGGCGACGTGTCCCGTACCGTGCTCGGTCCCGGCGGCGCCGCTGCGCCCGGTCCCCTCACTCCCGCCGCGCCGCGCGTGGTCGAGATATCCCGCACCGGCATGATCGGCCGGGCGCCGGACAACGACTTCGTTCTGTCCGATCCGCTCGTCTCCGCCCACCACGCCCGCATCGAGTGGAATGACGACGGCGTGCTCATCACCGATCTGGGCTCGACCAACGGCACCTTCGTCGGCAACACGAGGATCCACCACTCCCGCCTCGTGACCGAGCCGACCACCGTCGGCATCGGCTCGACCTTCATCGTCGTCTCCCCCGCCGACAGCGGTCAGGTCCAGGAGACGACGACGGCCGGCGAGCTGACGATCCGGGATCTGACCTTCTCCGTCGACCACGGCCGGCTCAAGCTCCTGGACGGCATCTCCTTCGCCCTGCCCGGCAACGAGCTCCTGGCCGTCGTCGGCCCCTCCGGAGCCGGCAAGTCCACCCTGCTCAAGGCCCTGACCGGCGAGCAGAAGGCCCAGAAGGGCCAGGTCCTGTTCAACGGCATGGACGTGTACGAGCACTACGAGGTGCTGCGCAACATGATCGGCGTGGTCCCCCAGAACGACGTCATCCACGCCGACCTCACCGTGCGCCAGACCCTCCAGTACGCCGCCGAGCTGCGCTTCGCCAAGGACGTGTCCAAGAAGGAGCGGGCCGAGCGCATCGCCGAGGTCCTGGAGGACCTGGACCTGACCGAGCACGTGTCCAAGCGCGTCAAGAAGCTCTCGGGCGGGCAGCGCAAGCGCGTGTCCACCGCCATCGAGCTGCTGACCAAGCCCGGCCTGCTGTTCCTCGACGAGCCCACCTCCGGCCTGGACCCCCAGCTCGACCGCGACGTCATGAATCTGCTGGCCAGGCTCGCCCACGGCACGCGCGGCTCGGACTCGGGGCGCACGGTCATGGTGGTCACCCACAATGAGAACCACATCGACCGGGCCGACAAGGTCCTCATCCTCGCCGCCGGCGGCAAGCCCGTGTACTTCGGGCCGCCGCGCGACGTCATCCCCTACTTCGAGCAGCGCCTGGAGGAGATCCGGCAGGGCGGGCGACTCGTCACCCGGGCGCCCCAGGGCGGCTTCGCCGACCCCACCGAGATCACCGGCTTCGCCGACGTCTACACCCTCATCCGCAACCACACCCCCGAGATGCGGACCCATCTGGAGGCGACCGTGCCCTCCACCCGCCCCGGCGGCTCCACCCGGCCCTCCTCCGACAAGCCCGACCGCATTCCGCGCAAGGCGGCCTCGCAGACCACGCCGCGCCAGGTCTCCATGCTGGTGCGGCGGCATCTGCGCATTATCGCGGCCGACCCCTCCTATCTCCTCTTCATGCTGGTGCTGCCGATCATCATGGGGCTGCTGACCAAGGCGATCAGCGGGGACTACGGATTCACCGTGCCGGACCTGGACCTGACAATGCTGACCCCGGCGGAGGTCCAGGAGAAGCACACGAATCAGGCGCTCCAGCTCCTCGTCGTCCTCATCACCGGCGCGGCCTTCGCGGGCATGTCCGTCACCATTCGCGAACTCGTGGGCGAGCGGGACATATTCCTGCGGGAGAAGGCGGTGGGTCTGCGGCCGGGAGCCTATTTGGCGGCCAAGACGATTGTGCTCGCCCTTGTCGCCACCGTGCAGACGGCGCTCATGATGGGCGTGGCATTCGCGATCAACAAGCCGCCGACCGAGGCCCTGGTGCTGAAATCAGCTCCGCTGGAGCTGTCGGTGTGCTGCTGGCTCACTGCCTTCGTCTGCGGGCTGATGGGGCTGATGGTCTCGGCGTTCGTCTCCTCCTCCGCGCAGGTCATGCCGGTGCTCGTGGTCGCCATTATGGGTCAGATCGTCATGGCGGGCGGGCTCATCGACATCTCCGGGAAGGTCGTCTTCGAGCAGCTCGCCTGGCTCATGCCCTCCCGCTGGGGTTATGCCATGGCCGCGAGCACCATCGATATGAACGCGATCGTCACCTACCGCACCGACGACCTGTGGAAGCACACCGCTCACCAGTGGCTGATTGATTTCGGCTGCCTGTCGGCCCTGGCGCTGACGTGCCTGCTGGCCTGCCTCATCGGTCTGGTCCGGCGCGGGCGGCGCTGAGCCGCCGGCGGGGGCGAGGGCCCGCGGAATCGGCGGCTCCCGCCCCTGCACAGGAGCCGCCGTCAGCCGCCCTGGTTGATGTCATCGGGATCCGGCACCTTGTCGGAATCGCCCTGGAGCTGGAAGTCGCCGAATCCGACATTCGCACCCCCGTTCTTCTTATCGGTGCGGGTGATGACGATCTTGAGGCGGAGCCCGTCCTGGACGTCGAAAGAGACGTCCTTGAACTCGCCTGATGCGAGCGTCTCGCTCTGAATGAGCTCCTGGTCGACGTAGAAATCGACGGTGAAGGTGGCGTCGGACTGGCTCGAGTCGTCAGCGATCCCGATGGTGCCGCTCAGCGTATTGAAATACCTGCCGAGATTCCACTCGCCCGTCTGCGAGGAATTATAGTAGGAGAAGGACACGCTCATGCCGTGGTCGTAGGTGGTGCCGTTCATATCGACGGCCCCGTCGGAGAAGGACGACGACGAGGAGTTGAGCTCCGTCAGGTAGACGGTCTTCACGGAGCCGACGACGGTGAGGGTCACCGTGTCCGAGACCTTCTCACCCGCGGCGGGGTCGGTGGACAGCACCGTGCCCGCCGCCTCCTCATTGGGGGCGGCCGTCTTGACCACATTGACCTGCACGCCGGGGAGCTCGTCCTTGGCCTGCTCGGCGGTCAGGCCGACGAGGTCCGGCATTGTCGTCACCTCCGACGTCGAACGGTCACCGGCCGCCTCGGTGCCGGAGTGGCTCTTGAACCAGTACTGGGCAACGATGGCGCCCACAATGACGAGGGCGAGGGCGAGGAGGACGACCGTCGTAATGATCAGCACCTGATCTTTTCTGCTGCCCTTCCCCCCACCGCCGGGCCGCGCACCCCCGGGGGGCCTGACCGGCGCGCTCCGGGTGATCGTTCTGCCGCTCGGCCGCGGCACGGGAGGGAGCGGCCTCATCGCGGCGCCGGACGATGATGCCGACGACGTCGCAATGCCGGGGACCGGCGTTGCCGCGATGCCGGGGACCGGAGTCATGACGGCGCCGGGGGACGGGACCAGCGGCACCGATCCGGTCGAGGCGCTCACGGCCGACGGCGCACTGGGCGCCGAGAACAAGGGGGCGCCCAGAACGGTCCGGGCGACGGCGGAGACGGGGACCGGCGCCGGGGGCGCGCTCAGGCGCGGGGCCGCGGGCAGATCGGCGAGGCTCGGGGCGGCGTCGGTCAGCGCCCGCCCGACCTGGTCGGCCGTGGGCCGCACGGCGGGATCCTTCGACATCATCCGCCCGATGAGATCCCACAGGACGTCGGGCACGCCCTCGGGGCGCCCCGGGTTCATCATCATGTGGGACTTGAGCAGCGCCGACGGGGCGCCCGTGAAGGGCGGCACGCCGCAGCACATCTCGTAGAGCATGGCGCCCAGGGAGTAGACGTCCATGGAGGGCGCCGCCGGCAGGCCGTCGGCCGCCTCGGGCGACATGTACAGCGGAGTGCCCGCGCCGCCGCCGGTCGAGCGCGTCGAGACCGCCGAGTCGCAGATCCGGGCCACGCCGAAGTCGGCCACGCGCGGCGTCGCCGGCGTGGAGGCGTCATCCATGAGGATATTGGCCGGTTTGACGTCGCGGTGCACGAGGCCGGCGGCGTGAATGGCGCTCAGCCCCGCCGCGATGGCGGCGCCGTAGGAGGCGACCAGCCCCGGAGCCAGGGTCCCCTGCTTCCGGATCACGTCCGCCAGGTCGCCGCCCCCCACGTAATCCATGACCAGGCCGAGGGTCTCGCCCTCGGTGACCATGTCCCGCAGGCGCACGACGTGGGGACTGTCCACCCGCTCGAGGGTGTCGCGCTCCTTGAGGAAGGCGTCGATGACATTGCGCTCCCGGGCGAGCTCGGGGCGCAGCTTCTTGAAGGCGAGGGGCTCCTCCGATCCCTCCTTGTGCCCCTTCCACACATCGCCCTGCGCACCCGCTCCAATGCGCTCCTCAAGAATGTAAACCGAGCCCAGACGCTCCATGGCAACCTCAGGATTTAAGAGATGGGGGGCCTGGGGAGCCCCATGACGAAGGGCGCGAGCGCCCGGTCAGGATTGTGCCATACCCGGGCCGCCGCGAGGGCCTTCTGGGCCCCTCCGCGCCCGACTCGTCGTGAGGCCCCCGGCCCACTCCGCCCCGGTCTCAGTCCGTGGACCGCACGAGCCACCAGGCGGCGTAGGGCGGGACCGGGACCTGGCCGTCGCCGGCGCCCTCCAGCGTCGTCGACCCGGCGGGGACCGTGTCGGTCAGGACGTCGACGGCGCCGAGCACCCCGTACTCGGCGAGCCGCCACGCGGGCACGCTCCGCCACTCGGGCGTCACGTTGTACACGCCCACGAAGGAGCCGCGCGGGTGGTCGCGGAAGGTGACCAGGACGCCCTCGTCGTCGACGGGGGCGACGACGGTGCGCACGTCGGCCCGCAGCTGCGGCAGGGAGGCGCGCACCTTCCCCATGCGGACCAGGTCGGTGAAGACGCGGCCCGCCACGGTGGAGGCGTCGTGGCGGCGCTCGACCGCGGCCTCGTCCAGGACGGGGCGGCCCGCCCACCGGGAGTCGGACTCGTGGCCGGGCTCGGTGTCCCAGTTGGGGTCGTTGAACTGGCCGAGCTCGTCGCCGCTCCAGATGACCGGCACGCCGCCCCAGCCGTAGATGATGGCGTTGGCCAGACGCAGGGCGTTGAAGCGCTCCTCGAGCCAGGCGCGCAGCTCCTCCTCGCGCCACTCCGGCGTGGACTCGTCGATGCCCTCCACCGCCTCGGCGGCGGCCTCCAGCCCGATGAGGGAGGCCGCGGTGCCGGCGATGCGGCGGTCGTTGGTGACCGGGTTGTACTGGAAGACCAGTCCGCGGGCGTCGCTCATGGGGTAGGAGCCGCGGTACCAGTCGGCCAGGAAGACGCGGTGCCAGTAGCCGTTGAGGCCGACGGCGTCGGCGTCGGCGTCGCCGATGGCCCAGCCGATGTCGTCGTGGCAGCGGATGTAGGTGATCCAGGTGGCCGTGGAGGGCTCGACGGGCAGGGCGTCCAGGGCGTGGGCGGCCAGGACGACGTTGCGGGTGGCCAGCATGGACCAGATCTGGACCATGAGGGAGTTGTGGTAGGCCAGGTCGGAGACCTTGCCGGTGTACTTGCCCTGGCCGAGGTACTGGAGGAGCTCGGTGGGGGCGACGATCGCCTCGGCCTTGAGGTCGACGGCCGGGGTCGCGATGCGGGTGATGGCGCGCAGCACCTCGGTGATGGCGTGGACCTCGGGCTGGCCCTGGCAGTCGGTGCCCTTGCGCTTGATGGTGAAGGCGATGGCGTCCAGGCGCAGCACCTCGACGCCCTTGTTGGCGAGGTTGAGGATGATGGAGGCGAACTCCACCATGACGTCCGGGTTGCGCCAGTTGAGGTCCCACTGGAAGGAGTTGAAGGTGGTCCACACCCACCCGTTCATCTCGTCGTTCCAGGTGAAGTTGCCGGGGGCGAAGTCGGGGAAGATCTCGGGGAGGGTCTTCTCGTACTCGTCGGGCTCGGCGCGGTCGGGGTAGACGAAGAAGTAGTCGCGGTAGCGCTGCTCGCCGGCCCGGGCGCGCCGGGCCCACTCGTGCTCGGCGGCGACGTGGTTGAGGACGAGGTCGATGACCAGGCTCATGTTCTGCTTGCGCAGCTCGCCGGTGAGGTGGGCCAGGTCGTCCATGTCTCCCAGGTCCGGGCGCACCGAGCGGTAGTCGGCCACGGCGTAGCCGCCGTCGGAGTCGCCGGGCCGGGGGGTGAGCAGCGGCATGAGGTGGAGGTAGGACACGCCGAGCTCGCGCAGGTAGGGGATGCGCTTCTCCACCCCGCGCAGGTCGCCGGCGAAGCGCTCGGTGTAGCCGGCGTAGCCGATGCGGGAGGGGTCCTGGATCCATGTGGGGTCGAGGGTGCGGGCGAGGTCGAGGTGGCGCAGCTCGGGGTCGCGCTCCACGTAGGCGGCGGCGGCCTCGGTCAGGACGTCGGCGGCGGCGCGGGTGGCGGCGGGCTCGCCGTAGAGGGTGACCAGGCCGTCGATGAGGTCGGGGTACCAGCGCTCGATGCGGGTGGTGAGGATCTCCCGCTCGGGGCGCGACAGCCCGGAGGGGCCGAGGACGGTGTCGACGGCGTCGCGGACCTCGGCGGGGACGACGGCGTCGTCGGAGCAGGCGGACCAGGTGGAGTCGGAGGCGGGGGGTGCGGACGTGGAGGCGCTCATGCTCCTATGGTGACCGATCGGCTCATCGTTTAACAGGTGTTCGCCGCACCGAGTCGCGCCCGGCGGAGCGACCGCCGCGCCGTCTCGGATGGCGGCCGATGCGGACGCCACTTGGCCGCAGAGCCCCATTGGGGGCACCCTAGGCGTCATGACATCAACTCCCGAACGTCCCGTCCCGCCCGTCGTCCTGGCCATCGCCGGCTCGGAGGCCTCCGGAGGCGCGGGCGCCCAGACCGACCTCAAGACCTTCCACCAGCTCGGCGTCTTCGGCTGCACCGCCCTGACCTGCATCGTGTCCATGGACCCCAAGGCCGGCTTCGACCACCGCTTCGTGCCGGTGGACCCCGAGGTCATCCACGACCAGATCGAGGCCTGCGCGGGCGTGCACACGGCGATCGCCGCCGTCAAGATCGGCATGCTCGGCACCGCCCCCACCATCGACGTCGTCGAGGCCGCCCTGGAGGAGTACCGGTTCCCCACGGTCGTGCTCGACCCGGTGCTCATCTGCAAGGGCCAGGAGTTCGCCTCCGCCCGCGCGGTGGACGACGCGCTGCGCTCCAAGATCCTGCCGCGCGCCACCATGGTCACCCCCAACCTCTTCGAGTCGGCGACCCTGGCCGGCGTGGAGGAGATCACCAGCGTCGAGGCGCTCAAGGACGCCGCCAAGCGCATCCACGACCAGGGCGCGCCCAATGTGCTCGCCAAGGCCGGCCCCTCCCTGGGCACCGGCACGGCCCTGGACGTCTTCTACGACGGCCGGACGCTGGAGGTCCTCGAGGTCCCGGCGGTGGGGACCGAGCGCGTGCACGGCGCCGGCTGCACGCTGGCGGCGGCGGTGACCGCCGAGCTCGCCAAGGGGGCCACGCCCCTGGAGGCCGCGGTGACGGCCAAGGACGTCGTCGCCGCCTCGATCGGCATGCGGGGGAACATCCCCTTCCCCTACGTCTACCAGGGCTGGTACCGGGGCTGAGACCGCCAAGACCCCGCGACGCGCGCACGCGGCGGCGGAGCGCTCGGAGCCCCGACCGGCACCCGGCGTCGCCGGTGGCGGTCCCGGCGTCGCCGGAATCATCACGGATCCGCCCGACCGCCCCAACCGTGTTGAATTAGGGGTAAGCTGAATCAACATTCGGCGAGATCCTGGAGGAGACCATGCGCCCAACCGGTCTGGACCGCCGGGACCAGTTGCGCCGCGACGTCGACGAGATCCTCGCCTCGGAGCGCAACGGCGCCATCACGCGGATCGCCGAGACCTCCTCCATCGACTTCAAGGAGGAGGCCGGACGGCGCAATGGCCCGGACCTCGAACCCGGCAGCGAGCAGAACCCCACGGCCGCCGTGAAACTCGCTGACGAGGTGGCCTGCATGGCGAACTCGCCGGGCGGCGGCGCCCTCATCCTCGGCGTCGAGGACGGAACCGGCGTCGTCCTCGGAACCGAGCTGAACACCGACTGGCTCCGCCGGCGCATTCATCAGGCGATCGACATAGCGCCCGATATCGAGGCCCGTCACGTCGGGGGCCAGCGTATCCTCGTCCTGTACGTGGCCGAGTCGCGCGAACCGGTGCCGGACACCTCGGGCCGCCTGCGGTGGCGCGTGGGCGACTCCTGCGCACCGGTGGATCGCGCCGAGTGGTGGCTCCACCGCGAGCGGGCCCAGGACCACGACTCCATGGCGGATCGCTCCGCCCTCACCGCCCGCGCCGTGACCGCGGGGGCCATGGCCCTGGTGAGGGCCGATCTCCGGGCCGACGACTCCGAGACGGACACGGACATCCTGCGCAGGATCGCGGCGCTGCGCTCCGACGACCACCTCTCGCAGGCGGCTCGCCTGACCCTCACACCGGCGCGGGCGACGCTCATCGACCTCACGGTCCTCGATGTTCCGGGCGGAGCCGTCACCAACCGGGTCGTGGCCGACCCCGCGATGTCCCTCCTCGAGCAGATCGACGTCATCGAGCGCGCCCTGGCCGTGCTCAACACCTACTCGACGCAGTCGGCCGACCGCTTCGCCCTGTCCCCGCAGCGCCTGGTCCCCCAGTCGGCGGTGCGCGAGGCGATTCTCAACGGGGTCATCCACCGCGACTGGAACTCGGGCGAGCCGACCGAGGTCCGCTGGATCTCGTTGGACTCCACGCTCGTGGTGCGCAGTCCGGGCGGGTTCACGGGCGGAATCAACTCTGCGAACGTCCTGAGCAACCGGCACGCGCGCCACCCCGCGCTGGCGGACCTGTTCCGCGCCCTCACGCTGGTCGAGAAGCAGGGGCTCGGGGTCGACCGCATGTACACGGCCATGATCCCCCTCGGGCACCGGCCGCCCACGATCGTGGAGGAACCCGGTCCGCACGTGACGTGCACGCTCATCGGCGGCGACCCCATTGCACCGATTGCAGACCTGTTCAAGCAGATCCGTCCACTGCCCCGCCAGCGCGACACGCGCGTCGTCGTGATCGTCGATCTCCTGCTGCATGCGCCCTTCGTCTCGCTCGACGCCGTCGGCGCGGCCCTGCAGACGGACCCGGAGGGAGCCGGGGCGGCGCTGCGGGCCGCCGCGCAGTGCACCGCCCCGGACGCACCGCTCATCGACAGGTACGACGACGCCTGGCTCCTCGGGGCGACGGCGCGAGAGGCGGTCATGCCGGCTCGAAGGGCCCCCTGGTTCGCCGACGTCGTCGCCTATGCGTCGACGCGCTTCGATGAGTGCCGGTCGACCATCCGCCTGTGGTGCCAGACGTTCGGGTCGATCAGCACCGGCGACCTCATGCGGCTGGCGGGAGTCTCCCGCGGTACGGCGCAGAAGGCTCTGACGACCATGACCGGACGGGGCGAGCTCCGCCGCACCGGCTCGGGGCGCGCCACCGCCTACCGGCTCGCCGATCCGGAATCATCACGGATCCGCCCGAGCGCCCCAACCGTGTTGAATTAGGGGTAGGCTAAATCAACATTCTGCGAGATTCCGGGGATGGTCGGCCGTGCCGCCGCCCGCTGCCGCTATCCCGCGCCACTGTCCCGCGCCGTCAGCCGAGCTCCCACAGCGCGGCGACCGGCACGGCCCACAGGCGGCCGCCCAGGTGACGGGAGCGGTCGTCCGTGGTGAGGACGACGCCGGCCACCAGACGATCGCCGATCCTCCCCTCCAGCCACCGCAGGTGCCTGGCGTCGGCGGCGGACGCCGAGGAGGCGGCCTTGACCTCGACGGCGATGACCCGGCCGTCGTCGAGCTCCAGGATCAGATCGATCTCCCGCCCGTCCGGGGAGCGGTAGTGACTGATCGTGAACCGCTCCTCGCACCAGGTGCTCTGACGCATGAGCTCGGCGGCGACGAAGGCCTCGAGCAGTCCCCCCAGGGCGCCGCCGCGCACCAGATCCTTGAGGGTGTCGGGCGATGTCCGGGTCAGCCGCATGGCCAGTGCGGAGTCGGTCAGGAGGTACTTGGAGCGCCCGACCTCGCGCTTGAGCAGGTTCGGCGTCCAGGGCGGCAGCCGTTCCACGAGGTGGAGGGCGCGCAGGAGCTCCATGTACGACGTCGTCGTCGAGGCGCTGAGGTTGACCGCGCCGCCCAGACGGGCGACCACGGTCTCGGACCCCTGGGCGGCGGCCAGGCCGGCGAGCAGGGAGCGCAGTCGCCGCGGATCGGACAGGCGCGAGAATTCGCGCAGGTCGCGCCCCAGCAGCCGGGAGACGTAGCTCTCCAGCCAGTCGGCCCGGTACCGCTGGGGCAGACGGCAGACTTCGGGCATGGATCCGGCGGCCAGCAGGTCGACGTAATCGGCGCGCCCCATGCCGGAGCTGTACTGCGTCTCCAGCGCCCCGCGGAGCACCGCCCGGACGAAGTCGTCCCGCCGCCCGGCCCTCTCGCCCTGACTGAAACCGAAGACGCGCGTGCCGACGACGCGCCCGGCCAGGCTGTCCCCCGCGGGCTGGGCGGCGGGCATGGTGACGGAGCCCGTCAGAAGGAAGCGCCCGCTGGTGCGGTCGGAGTCGACGGCCGCCTTGAGCGCCAGTGCAAGCCCGGGAATGCGCTGGAACTCGTCGATGACGAGAAGGCCCTCCGGCTCCAGAGCCAGGAAACCGCGCGGGTCCGCGGTTGCGGCCTCGCGGGTCTCCGCATCGTCCAGGGTCAGGAGTCGCGCCGGCCGGTCGGCGGCTTCGACGATCATGGCCGCCAGGGTCGACTTGCCCACCTGCCGAGCGCCGATCAGCTCGACGGCGGGGAAGACGTTCAGCAAGTCCTCCACCCGCCCCTGCACATGCCGTGGGAGAAGGTCATCCATGGCGCGAGCCTAGGATACGTCGTAAAACGGTGGCAAGGTTTGTCGTGAAACGGTGGCGGGGTTCGCCGTGGATCGGTGGCGGGAACGAGCGACGATCATCACTAGTTAGACTATCTAGTAACCAGATATTCTATCTACATGTCCGACTCCACCGCCCGCCTTCTGCGCGGCTTCCTCGAACCCTGTCTCCTCGCCCTCCTCGAGGGCGGCGCCGACTACGGCCTGTCCCTAGCCCGGCGCCTGTCCGCGGCCGGCCTCCGGGAGATCCCCGGCGGCAGCCTCTACCCCGCGCTCACCCGCCTGGAGCGCCGCGGCCTCGTGACGACCGCCATCCGCCCCTCCACCTCCGGTCCGGCCCGCAAGTACTACGAGCTCACCTCCGCCGGGCGCGCCGAGCTCGCCGGCCGCCGTGAGGAGTGGCGCGCCTTCCGCGCCGCCTTCTCCGCCGTCCTGGAGGGCGCGGCGATGAGCGCCGAGGTGAACGCATGAGCCCCGAGGACGCCTGGTACCGCGGTCTGGGCACCGAACTGGCCTCGCGGGGCGTGATCCCCCGGGAGGTCGATCGCGCCGTCGCCGACGCCCGCGCCGAGGCCGCCTGCGCGGGTCTCGCCCCGGCGGACCTGTTCGGCCCCGCCGTCCTGTACGCCCGCGACCTCGCCTCGGCCCTCACGCAGGACGTCACGCAGGACGGCCCCGGCCCCCGTCGGAGGGACCCGGAGCGGGCGCTCGGCCCGGTCGTGCTGAGGCTGCGCGGCGTGAGCGTGCGCCGCGGCCGCCGCACCGTGCTCGCCGACCTCGACCTGACGGTGCGGCGAGGCGAGGTGGTCGCCGTCGTCGGCGCCAACGGAGCCGGCAAGTCCACCCTCCTGCAGGTGTGCGCCGGACTGCTGCGGGCCGGCTCCGGCACCGTGGAGCGCACCTCCCGATTCGGCTACGCGCCCCAGCTCGACGCCCTCGCCCCGCTGCTCACGGTCGACGAGCATCTGCGCCTGTTCGGGGCGCTCGACGGCGCGAACCGGGGCCGCGCGGTGTCCACGGGTCACCGGATCCTCCAGCGCCTGGGCTGGAAGCCCGACGGCGACCAGGTCGTGGGCGCCCTGTCCGGGGGCACCCGGCAGAAGCTCAACCTCGCCCTGGCCCAGCTCGCCTCCCCGGATCTGCTCCTCCTCGACGAGCCCTACCAGGGCCTGGACGCCCTGGCCTACGAGGACCTGTGGGCGCTCATCTCGGCCTGGCGCTCCTCCGGCGCCGGGGTCCTCCTCGTCACCCATCTGCTGCGGGACATCGACTTCGTCGACCGCGTCGTCGAACTGCCCACCCCGGAGGCCTCCGCCCACCGGGCCGTCGCGGAGCGCGCCGCATGAGCGCCGTCACCACGACGCGGCCATCCGACGTCGCCCCCGCCCCGGCGCCCGCGCACCGCCCCCGCCTCCTGCGCACCGCGGGACTGGTCGCCCTGATCACCCTGCGCGAGATCCTTCGACGGCGCGGGGCGCTCGCCCTCGCCCTCCTGCTGCCGCTCACCTTCTACCTGGCGCGCATCGACGTGCACTGGACGGCTCTGCGCCTGCTGTCGATCGGCCTGGGCTGGGCGGCCGCGACCCTGGGCCTGTTCACCGCGGTCTCCTCGCGCCCGGTGGACCGCCGGCTCGCCGCGAGCGGGGCCGGCCCGACGGCGCTCGTGGCGGGCAGGCTCGTCGCGATCCTGGCGCTGGGCTGGACGATAGCCGGGCTGTACGCCGTCCTCGTCCAGTTCACCATCGGCGACAAGCTGATCCATCCGGCCGCCGTGGCGCCCATGCTGCTCGTCACCGTGGCCGTGGCGGCGCCCCTCGGGCCGGTGGCCGCCGCCCTCGTCCCCAGGGACCTGGAGGGGGCGCTCCTGCTCCTGGCGGTCATGGCGGTCCAGGTGCTCGTCGACCCGGACAAGAGCTGGACCCTCGCCCTGCCGCTGTGGTCCGCCCGAGAGCTGGCGAGCTACATCCTGGACACCGCCGACGCCGTGGGGCCGCTGGGTCCTGAAGCGGGCGACTACCTGTACCACGGGCTGGCCCACGGGACGGCCTACGGTCTGGCGCTGGGCACGACCAGCTGGCTGCTGGGGGTACTGCGCCTGCGCACGATCCGTCTGCCCGAGCCCTGAGCGCGTCAGGCCTCGACGGCGGGCGCCCGCCCCGGCGCCCTCAGGCGGGGCAGCTCCGCAGGCGCACCGACAGGCAGGTCACGCAGCCCTCGAGCTTCTCGTACTCGGAGATGTCGACCTCGGTGACCTCGTAGCCGCGCGACCGGAAGAGCTCGGCCGAGCGCGGCGCGTCGGCGGCCATGAGGAGCCGGTTGCCGCCCAGCAGGACGACGTGCGCGCCGCTCTCCTCGGGCACCGCGAGGAAGGAGACCCACACCGAGGGGTCGTCCACCAGCGGCTCGTAACCGACGACGGTGCCGTCCGGCAGCGCGGTCACGGCGGACTTGAGGTGGAGCACCCTGGTCAGAGGCACGCCGATCGTCTCGGCGCCTTCGGCGGCCAGGTGCTCGCGCAGCTGGCGCAGCCCCTCGGCGTTGGTGCGGCCGCCCTGCCCCACCCAGACCCTCCCGCCGTGCTTGAGGACGTCGCCGCCGTCGAGCGTGCCGGGGGCGGTGATGCGCTTGACGTCGTAGCCGAGCGCCGCCACGGCCCGCTCGGCGGCCTCGGTCTCGGGCTTGCGCGAGTCGGCGCCGGGGCGGGTGACCACGGCGGTGCGCCCGTAGACGACGACGGCGTCCTCGATGAAGACCGAGTCGGGGCAGTCGGGGGCGGGGTCCACCTCGATGGTCTCCCAGCCTTGGGAGTGAAGGGCGTCGACGTAGTCCTGCCACTGGCTGCGGGCCAGGTCCAGGTCGACCGCGCTGCGCTCGATGTGGGTGACCAGCCCCTCGGCGAGCCGGGGGCTGGGCCTGCGGACGAGTGCCTTGGTGATCTCCATAGTGATGACTCCGGTCTTCGGGGATGGCTCGCAATGGTATATCGCGCGCTCTTCATCCCAACGTTATAGTGAGGGCTCACTCAGTGCGAGCCACCCGCATGCCTGCGCGGCTCAACAGGCCTTCTTGACAGGCGCGGCACGCAACCAACACGACGAACGAGGCACCCATGGACGGACAGGACGGACATCCCGACGGCGGTCATTCCCGCTCGGAGCCATCCGCTCAGGCAATCGCCGAGGCGCCCGAGAACGGCCCCGGCGGGGGTCCCGCCGCAGACGGCGCCGACGGGACGCCCGCCCTCGCGGGCGATTCCGCCGAGGACGGCCCCGACGGAACGCCGACGTCTGCGGCCGTCACCGCGGGGGACGGCCCCGGCGAGGGCCGCCTCCGGCGCAACCTCAAGGCCCGGCACGTCAACCTCATCGCCATCGGCGGGGCGATCGGCACCGGCCTGTTCGTGGGCACGGGCGCCTCGATCTCGGGCGCCGGGCCGGGCGGCGCCGTCGTGTCCTACGGGGTCATCGGCGTCGCGATCTACTTCATGATGTCGGCGCTGGGCGAGATGGTCACCCACCGGCCCGTGGCGGGCGCCTTCGAGACCTACACGGGGGAGTACGTCGAGCCGGCGCTGGGCTTCACCGTGGGGTGGATGTACTGGTACTCGTGCGCGATGACCATCGCCGTCGAGCTGGTCGCCTCCTCCATCATTATGAAGTACTGGTTCCCGGACTCCCCCTCCCTGCTGTGGAGCGTGCTGTTCCTCGGCACGATCCTCGCCCTCAACCTGTTCTCCGCCCGCGTCTTCGGGGAGGCCGAGTTCTGGTTCGCGGGGATCAAGGTCATCACCATCATCGTCTTCCTCATCCTGGGCGTGGCCATGATCGTGGGCATTGTCGGCGGCCACGAGGCGGGGCTGTCGAACTGGGCGACCGGCGAGGCCCCCTTCGTGGGCGGGTGGTCGGGCACCTTCTCGGTGCTCATGGTCGCCGGGTTCTCCTTCGTCGGCGTGGAGTCCGCGGCGGTGGCCGCCGGCGAGGCGGAGAACCCCCGCAGGACCATGCCCCGCGCCATCAACTCCGTGTTCATCCGGATCATGCTCTTCTACATCGGGGCGATCGTCGTCGTGGCGACCCTGGTGGCCTACACCGACCCCAACCTCCTGAGCGCCTCGGAGGAGAACATCGCGGCCAGCCCCTTCACGCTCGTCTTCGAGCGGGCGGGCCTGGCCATCGCCGCCGCCTTCATGAACGCCGTCGTGCTGACCTCCGTGCTCTCGGCCGGCAACTCCACGCTCTACGTCGGCTCCCGCCTGCTGTACTCGATGGCGGGAGCCGGACGGGCGCCCGGGCTCTTCACCCGGACGACGGCGCACGGCGTGCCCGTGTGGGGCGTGCTGGCCACGGTCGCCATCTCCATGCTCGGCTTCCTGTCCTCCCTGGTGGGCGACTCGGTGGCCTACACCTTGTTCTACAACGCGACCGGCCTGACCGGCTTCATCGTGTGGGTGGGCGTGTGCCTGGCCCACCTGCGGTTCCGCGCCGCCTGGAGGGCCCAGGGGCGCAGCGCCGACGAGCTGCCCTACCGCGCCCGGTTCTTCCCGGCGGGCACGTGGTTCGCACTCATCGTCTTCGTGGGCGTGATCATCGGGCAGGGCGTCAACCTGGCGATCTCGGACTTCAGCTGGTACAAACTGCTCCTGGCCTACATCGGCCTGCCGATCGCAGTGGCGCTGTGGCTCGGCTACAGGCGGGCGCGCGGCTCGCGCCCGCTCCCGCCGGCAGAGATCGACCTGTCCGCCGACGACGTCCACTGAGCCCGCCGGCGCCCGTCCCCTTTCACCGAGATCGGTCGTATTCCGCGCCGAGATCGGTTCACTTCCGGCTCGAGATCGGTCGCCGGCACCAGGTGCGGCCGCCCCTCCCCATGACTCCACGGGGAGTGACGGGGAGCGCATGGGGAGCGGTGGGTCCCTCCCCATCGAAGGCGCGGAGCCCGTCCGACTACGGTCGAAGCATTCCTCCATCCACCCGCAAGATCCGTTCTCGCCGGAAGGAGAACCGCCATGACCGCCGACCAGCTACCACCAGCCCCTCACCCGACGCCGCGCAGCCGCCGCACGTTCCTGACCCTGACGGCCCTGACCGCCGGCGCGCCGCTCTTGGCAGCATGCCGGGGCGGTTCCGGGCCCGGGAACGACGACGGCGCGTCGTCCGGCACGGCCCCGGCTGCGGCCTCCCCCGCTCCGACCGAGTTCCAGGAGCTGGAGGCCCACCTGATGGGGCACCGCCTCACGGTCCGCGTCTCGCCCCTGGTCCGCGCCGGCGAGGAGGCGACGGCCCTGGTCCTGGAGCTCACCCGCGCCGCGGACGACGCGGCCATGGCTGACGTGCAGTCCAAGCCTCCCAGCAGCGACACCCTGCCCATCAGCAGCTACATGCAGGCTTCTGCCGCTCCTTCAAGCCCAAAAGGCGCCAGCGGCACCCGGCTGCTCGACCCCGGCCAGGGCAGGGTGTGGAACAGCACCATGACGTCCTGGATGATCGACGTCAAACTCGCGCCGGGTCAGAGCGAGACGACCTACGTGCCCTTCGGGCCGGTCGACGTCGACCAGGTCACCGTGTTCATCCCCCAGACGGGCCTCGTGGCAGTCCGCGTCATCGACCGGGACACCGCATCCGGGCTCGGCATCGACCTCGACGCCATAGGCAACCAGCACGTGTTCCGCTTCAAGGCGACGCTCGAGTTCGTCGCGGCCGAGGGCATAGAGCCGAGCGGCAAGGGCTCGTCGAGCGTGGGGGTCAGCTTCATCGGTACCGAGGACGGCACCGTCGTGGGCTCGAGCACCACCCATGCGACCATCAACGGGCGCCGCGCGACCGTCCATGCGCTCTCCGAGCGCTTCTACCTCGTTATCTACGGTGACGTGCACTGGCTCAAGGAGCTGTTCGACGTCGAGCTCGTCGTGCTCAACAACTCCGTGATGGAGACGATCTCGCCCTGCGAGGCGGACCTCGCGCTTCCCAAGGGGCTCTCGCTCGCCGACGTCACCGGGAGCCCCCAGGAGAAGACGGCACATCTCGGCGACATCGCGCCCAAGAAGACCGCCACGGCGCACTGGTTCGTGCGCGGCGACGAGGAGGGGGCCTACGACATAGGCGCCCTGGTGAGCGGGAGCTTCCGCTCCGAGGGCGTCGACCCGCAGCCCTTCTCGCAGGCGTTCGAGACGACCTCCCCCGTGAGCGTCATGGCCGGGGGAGCCCTGCACCTCTACATAGTGGCCGAGAGCGGCGCCCGCCAGGGCGGCCCGTACCGCGTCCTGTTCAGGCTCAGGAACATGTCGGACAGGCCCATCTACAACCTGAGCCTCGCCCTGCCGCGCGAG
>ERZ772945.1009-NODE-1009-length-20895-cov-4.134165_pt1 | contig 20895 bp, 22 predicted proteins | sample MGYA00511681_ERZ772945 | MGnify/ENA primary metagenome ERZ772945 (study PRJEB29015, sample SAMEA2737943) | human oral metagenome | biome: human oral; feature: human-associated habitat; material: dental | place: China | collected 2143 ...
CGATTTTATTTGAACTCATGATCCCAGCCCTTTCAGCATACGGACGAGCGCCTCGCCCGCCTTGTAGATATCGCCCGCTCCCATCGTGATGACGAGGTCGCCGTCCTGCACGAGAGAGGCGAGCTCTGCTGCCACGTCTTCGCAATGCTCGACGTAGCGGATCTCCTGCCCGCTCTGCCGGCGCACTTCCGCTTCGATCGTATGCCCGCTCACGCCCGGAATCGGCGCCTCGCCTGCCGCGTAAACATCCGTGAGGACGAGAAGATCCGCCGAGGCGAACGCCTTGCCGAATTCGTCGGCGAGAAGCTGCGTGCGCGAGTAGCGGTGCGGCTGGAATGCGCAGATGAGACGCTGGGGATTCGTCTCCTTTGCCGCCTTGAGCGTCGCTGCGATTTCCGTCGGGTGATGCGCGTAGTCATCGACGACCCAGACGCCGCGTACACGTCCCTTCGTCTCAAAGCGGCGCTTCGCGCCGTGGAATACGGAAAGCCCTGCCGCGAGCTTTTCAAACGGGACGCCGATCGAAAGTCCCGTGACGATGCACGCGAGCGCATCGAGCACGTTATGGCGTCCGGGGATGTTGAGCGTGACGTGGCCGAGCCGCTCCTTTTGATGCACGACGTCAAACGAGATGCCCGTGCCGTTCGTCACGACATGCATCGCACGGTAGTTTGCCTCGTGATCAATCGCGTAGGTGATGTACTTGCGATCAATCCGCTCTGCGATATGGCGCAGGTTTGCGTTGTCGGAACAGAGAACCGCCCACCCTGTCGCCTTATCGACGTTTTCGATGAACTTCATAAACGCCTTGATGATATTTTCCATCGTGCCGTAGTGGTCCATATGATCGTCTTCCACATTCGTGACAACGGCGATATGCGGGCGAAGCTTTAAAAAGGATCCGTCGCTCTCATCTGCCTCCGACACGAGGTACTCGCCTGTTCCGAGCCGTGCATTCGTGCCGAGATCCGGCACCTCGCCGCCGACGACGACGGTCGGCGATACGCCCGCCTCCGAGAGCACGACGCCGAGCATGGAGGTCGTCGTCGTCTTGCCGTGCGCGCCTGCGACGGCGATGCCCTTATATGCATTGACGAGTGCGGCATTGATGTCGGAACGGTGCAGTTTCGGGATGCCGAGGTCGCGCGCCGCGAGCACCTCAGGGTTGTCGTAGGGGATCGCCGTCGAGACGACGATCGCATCCGCGCCGCGCACGTTTCCTGCCTTCTGCCCGCCGAGCGAGACTTTGGCGCCGAGGCGCACGAGATTCTCGATGATCGACGAGTTTTCGCGGTCTGAACCCGTGACTTCATAGCCGAGTTCCAGCATGATCTTGGCGAGCGGGCTCATGCCGGCACCGCCGATTCCGACGAAATGCAGCTTCTTGATATGGTTTAACTCTTTTAGGTGTTTCAACATCAAGCCTCCCTGCGGTTTGCGAGATCGATTGCGAGATCGGCGATTTCCTCTGCCGCCCGCGGCCTGCCGAGCGAGCGGCTCGCCTCAGCCATGTCCTCGAGCTTATGGCGTTCCGAAAGGAGCTCCGCGAGCAGCGCGGAGAGCGTCTCCGCCGAAAGATCGCGGTCGAGTATGACGCGCGCTGCACCGGCGCGCTCAAGCGCGCGTGCATTGTACTCCTGATGGTTTTCCGCCGCGAACGGATACGGCACGAGAATCGCGGGGATGCCGCGCGCCGTGAGTTCGGCAAGTCCCGTCGCCCCTGCGCGGAAGACCGCGAGATCCGCCATCGCCATCGCCTGCGGCATATTGTAGAGATATGGCGCGACCTTGATATGCGGCACATCTGCGAGATGGACGCCCGCCGCCGCAAGGCGCGCAAGGACGTCTTCGTACTCGCCCTTTCCCGTCACGTGAAGGAACTGCACCATTTGATAGGGCACCGCATTGGCAAGCACGCCGATCATCGCACGGTTGATCGCACGTGCGCCGCGGCTTCCGCCCGAAACGAGCACGGTCAGCTTCTCGGGATCCAGCCCGAATTCCTTGGCGCCGAGCCCGCGCCGTGCGGTCATGACCTCGCTGCGGATCGGATTGCCCGTAAATACAGTCTTTTCCTTTGGGAACCGGCGCATCGCCTCTGCCGCACCGACGGCGATCTTCGTGACGACCTTCGACAAGATACGGTTCGTGATGCCCGGCACGACGTTCTGCTCCTGAATGAGCGTCGGAATGTGCATGAGGCTCGCCGCGAGCAGGATCGGACCGCATACGTAGCCGCCGGTGCCGATCACGATGTCAGGCCGAAAATCCTTGACGATCTTCATCGCGCGAACCGTGCCTGCCATCGCCTTTCCCGCGCGCAGGAGGTTCATCGGTGTCAGATGCCGTTCAAACCCGCGAATGTCAACCGTCGCAAACGGCAGTCCCTCCTTCGGGATAATGTCCGCTTCGAGCCCGCGGCGCGTGCCGACGTAAAGGAACTTCGCGCCCTTCACCTTGCACTCAATCGCACGGATGATGGTAATAGCGGGATAAATGTGGCCGCCTGTGCCGCCGCCTGAAACGATGATATTCAATCTGGATTCTCCCTTATTCCTTATTTTCGTACCGGTGGACAAGCTTCTTGAAGTGCCTGCCGCGCTGCGCCATGCCATCGTACATGTCAAAGCTTGCGCACGCGGGGGAAAGCAGCACGACTTCCGACGGCTTCGCAAGCTCATGTGCGAGCGCAACCGCCTTTTCCATCGAGTAGCCCGCCTTGTGGATATGCGCCTCTTCGATGCCCGCCGCAATCGCCGCCTCGCAAAAGCGCTTCGCCGCCGCACCGATCAGAATGAGCTCGCGGACGCGCGCGCGCACGAGTGCCATAAACTCCGTGAGATCGGTCATCTTGTCATCGCCGCCCGCGATGAGCACGATGCCTTCGTCAAAGGTCTCGAGTGCCTTGATCGCCGAGTCCGTATTCGTCGCCTTCGAATCGTTATAGTAGGCGACGCCCGCAATCTCCGTGACGTATTCGATGCGATGCTCGACGCCGCGGAACGATTTCAGCACGGGGACCATCCTCGCGGGATCCGCACCTGCGAGAAACGCGCACGAAACCGCCGCGAGCGCATTTTCGACGTTGTGCGCGCCCTTGATGCCGAGTTCCTTTACGTGGCATAGCGCGCACTCGGCTCCATCCCAGCGGATCGTGAGCACGTCATCGCGCAGGAACGCACCCGCTTCGAGCTCCTCTTTCCGGCTGAAATAGCAGACGCGCGACTTCGCGCGATCCTTCATGCCGCGCGTCCTTTCATCGTCGTAGTTGAGCACGAGGAAGTCGTCCGCCGTCTGCTCGGCAAAGAGGCGCTCCTTCATCTTTTGATAGACTTCCATTGAGCCGTGGCGCACGATGTGGTCAGGCGTCACGTTCAGCTCCGCCGCGACGTGCGGATGGAAGTGCTCCGTCGCCTCCATTTGGTAGCTTGAAATCTCCGCTGCGATCACACCGCCCGCACCGACCGCAAGCGCGGCTTCCGAGAGCGGAATGCCGATGTTGCCGCCGAGTCCCGCGTTTTCGTAACGCGTCTTTAGGAGGAGATGCGTGAGCGTCGTCGTCGTCGTCTTTCCGTTCGTTCCCGTTATCGCGACGAATGGCGACTGTGCGAGATCGTATGCGAGCTCGACTTCGGAAATGACGCGGATCCCCTTCTGGTACGCTGCCTGGATGAGCGGGATGCGGACGGGGACGGCCGGCGAGACGATGACGAGTGCGACGCCGTCCAAAAGGCGTTCGCCCTGCGGTCCGAACACGAGCGCAACGCCTGCCTCTCGAAGCGGCGCAACGTCTTCCTTGATCTCCCCTTCCCGCTTCGCGTCGCTGAGCGTGACTGCGGCGCCGAGGTGCCTTGCGATCTTTGCCGCTGCAAATCCGCTGATTCCGGCGCCTACGACGAGTACCTTTTTATCGTGCAAATCCATACCCATTCCTCCGCAAGATCAGAGCATCGAAAGCGCGATGACGCTCGCGATGAGCCCTGCGCACCAAAAGACGAGAACGACCTTTGTCTCCTTCCATCCGCCGAGCTCGAAATGATGATGGATCGGACTCATGCGAAAGACGCGCTTTCCCGTCGTCTTGAACGAAATGACCTGAATGATGACCGATAGCGCCTCGCAGACGAATACGAATCCAACGATGGCGAGCAGCACTTCCGTATGCGTCAGGATGCCCGCCGCCGCGACGGCGCCGCCGAGTGCGAGCGAGCCTGTGTCGCCCATGAATACCTTGGCAGGGTGCAGGTTGAAGCGCAAAAATGCGATGCAGGCAGAGACCGTAGCAGCACAGAAGAGTGCGAGGCCATCATGCCCCGTTCGCACGCAGATGACGGCGTAGGAGCTCATCGCGATCGCAACCGCGCCCGACGCGAGGCCATCGAGCCCGTCCGTCAGGTTGACCGCATTCGACGTGCCGACGAGCACGAAGAGAACCAGTGCGAAATAGCCCCAGCCGATATCGATCGCCGTATCGAGGACCGGCACCCATACCGTCGTATCGATGCCGAGGCACTTCGTGCCGATCGCCATCGTGACGATGGCGATGGCGGTCTGTCCGAGGAGCTTCTGCCGCGCCTTCAGCCCAAGATTGCGCTTTTTGACTACCTTGATGTAGTCGTCAAGAAAGCCGAGCGCAAAGTGTCCGAGCATGATGAACAGCGCGAGCAGCACCTCTGCCGAATGAGGCGCTGCCACGAGCGTTGCCACGGTGATCGCGGGAATGATCATGAGGCCGCCCATCGTCGGCGTGCCGCTCTTTGCCTGATGGCTCTTCGGCCCCTCCTCGCGAATGCTCTGGCCGAATTTCAGCTTGTGGAGCGCGGGGATCAAAAACGGGCCTGCGATGAGGACGAGTCCTGCCGCAACCGCTGCCGCCGTAATCAACTGATTCAATGTATTGTCTCCAAATTATAGCAAGTGGATGATTTTCTCCATGGCCATGCCGCGCGAGCCCTTGAACAGGATCGTGTCGCCCGGCTGCAGGATCGCGTGCAGGCGATCCGCCGCCTCTTCGTGCGACGCGCAGCGGTAGACCTGCCGGATGCCCCCCGCTTCTGCACCATCAGCGATGAACGCCCCCATTGCGCCGCGCGTCACGACGGCATCGAAGCCGTAGAGCGCCAGCTCCTGCCCGACCTTGCGGTGGGCGCTCTCAGAGATACTTCCGAGTTCGAGCATATCGCCCATGACGGCGATCTTGCGGCCAGGCACGATGCCTGCAAGCGTCTGTATCGCCGCCTGCATCGACATGGGGCTTGCATTGTACGCATCGTTCACGATGTGCCAGTCGCCGAGATCCTCCGTCTCAAAGCGCATCTTCGTCGCTTCAAAATGACGCAGCCCGTCCGACGCCGCCTCTGGATCGACGCCGAGCGCGTGGCTTGCCGCAATCGCGGCAAGCGCATTGTAGACGTTGTGATGGCCGAGCATTGGCATCAAAAAGGCATGGGCGCCGCCTGCGTAGTCCACGGTAAAGCGCGTCGCGCTCATCGCGCGCGTCACGATGTCGCGTGCGCGTATATCGGCATCGTGCGTGATGCCGAACGTCAGCACGCGCACGCCTTCGTGCGCCTTATCGCGCATGGCAGCAACGTATTCGTTATCCGCATTGAGTATGACGGTGCCCCCCGAAGGAATCGCTTCGACGAGCTCCGCTTTCGCGCGCGCGATGTTTTCGATCGAGCCGAGGAGTTCCATGTGCGTCTCACCAACGTTCGTCACGATCCCGACCGACGGTGCGGCAATCGGCGCCATCGCCTCGATCTGATGCAGCCCGCGCATGCCGATCTCGACGACAGCCGCCTTGTGCTTCTCGCGTATGCCCAAAAGCGTCAGCGGAAGACCGACCTCGTTGTTGAAATTCGCCTGTGTCTTGAGTATGGGGCCGAGCGGCGAAAGCGTCGCTGCTGCAAGATCTTTCGTCGTCGTCTTGCCGTTCGAGCCAGTGATCGCGACGACGGGCAGCGTGAAGCGCATGCGCCACGCGTGCGCGAGCCCTTGATACGCCACGAGCGTGTCGGGCACGCACAGCAGCGTTGCGCGGATCCCAGCGAGCTTGTCAGCAGGGCACGTGCTCGATACGATGATGCCGGCCGCTCCCTTTTTCGCTGCCTCATGCGCAAAATCCTCGCCATTGAAGCGATCCCCTTTGAGGCCGAGGAAGAGCGCGCCTTCCGTGACCTTTCGCGTGTCGGTCACGACGCCTGCAAACGAATCGGCATTCGCCTGCAGGATCTTTGCGCCCGTCGCATCCAGCACATCCTGTAACGAGAACATCGCCATCATGCGCCCTCCTTGCCAAGGCGCGCCGCGATTGCCTCGCGCGCCGCTTCCTTATCGTCGAAATGGATCGTCCGATCCTTTAGAATCTGATAGTTCTCATGACCCTTGCCGAGAATGACGACGACATCGCCCGGCTCAGCGAGCTCGATCGCGCGGAAAATCGCATGCTTGCGGTCGACGATCTTTTCATACGGCTTCTTCCCGATCGACGCAAGGACGCCCGCCTCTACCTCGCGAAGGATCGCCTCTGGGTCTTCCGTGCGCGGATTGTCGCTCGTCGCGAGCACGACGTCGGCAAGCTTTGCCGCGAGGCGTCCCATGATGGGCCGCTTCGTTCGGTCGCGGTCGCCGCCGCAGCCGAATACGGCAATGATTCGCTTCTTCGTGATCTTGCGCGCCGTGTGCAAGACGTTTTCGACGCCGTCCGGCGTATGCGCATAGTCGACAATGACGGGAAATTTCTGCCCCGCCCGCACGAGTTCAAAACGTCCGGGCACGCCGTGGAATGCTTCGAGTGCGGCATGGATCGTCTTCGGCGCGACGTGTTCCGCGAGCGCCGCGCACGTCGCCGCCATGACGTTGTAGACATTGAAAAGTCCCGTGATGTGCATCGAGAGCGTCATCGTGCCGAGGTCTTTGTGCACCAGCGTGAATTCCGAGCCATCCTCGTGTACGTGTATATTCTTCGCGATGAGATCGCCATCCTCCTCGACCGCATACGTCAGATGCGGACAGTCGGCGTGCGCGAGCATGACGCGCGAGGACGGATCGTCGAGATTGGCGATTGCCGTCTTGCCGTCTTTTCTGCCTTTCCTCGCGACGAGATCAAATAGTCTCGCCTTCGCAAGCCGATAGTTTTCAAACGTTTTATGATAGTCGAGGTGATCCTGCGTGAGGTTCGTGAATACCGCCGTATCAAACTCGATGCCTGCGACGCGGTTCTCGGCAAGCGCATGGGAAGAGACCTCCATGACGACGTAGTCCATGCCGCGGTCGCGCATCTCGGCAATCGTCGACTGGAGCTCGACGACATCGGGCGTCGTGTTGTGTATCTCGTGCTTTTCCTCTTCGATGAGAATCTGAATCGTGCCGATAAGGCCGACCTTATAGCCCGCCTTGCGCAGGATCGCGCGCGTGATGTAGCTCGTCGTCGTCTTTCCGTTCGTTCCCGTGATGCCGATGACGCGCATCGAGCGCGCAGGGTAGTCGTAGAAAGCGGGTGCGAGGAGCTGGAGCGCCGCATCGAGCTTCGGCACGCGCAGAACCGAAATGCCGTCTGGGACTGCCACATCGCTTCGCGTCGTCAGGATCGCGCGTGCGCCGGAGGCAACTGCCTGCGGAATGAAAGAGTGTCCGTCGACATGCACGCCGGGAATGCAGATGAAGAGCGTTCCCTCCTGTACTTTGCGCGAATCGTGCGCAAGAGCCGTAATCGCCTCGTCCGCGTTTCCCGAAATCTCCGCCCCCGAAACGAGCGATGCAAGCTGCTTCAATGTCTTCACTGCGATCTCCTCCTAAGCCCGCTTCTGAAAAAGACATACTCCCCCTGGCGGAAGGGGGAGCCTGGTCATTTTTCTTCATGCGAAAAATACGTCTTTTTCGGCACGCTCATGCCGAGTTCTGTTTCCGCAATCGATTTGATCCGCTGCGGGTTCTTGAGCTTCGCGATCTCGATCGCGAGCCGTTCGTTTTCCTGTTCGATGCGATCCGCCTCACGCTGCACCTCGATGAGCGCATAGCCGCGGCTCGCGCTGATGCCGCTGCAGACGGTGACGAGCATCGCGAGCGCCGCGACGACGAGGAAGAGCGTCTGGCAGTGTGACCGCAGGGGCCGATTGAGCACCGTCGTAAAGAGCGGCTCCTTCGGCGTCTCGCGCAGAAGCTCCCGCTCCTCTTCAGCGGTCAGGGTTCCCGTATGGTTGATGCCATCTGCCTGTGCTTCGTCATGATCTGCGTATGCTTCCTGTCTTGCCAGCATCAAACCGTTCCCCTTCCATATCCATTATAACTTCTATGGCAGCTTTTCTGCAATCCGCAGTTTCGCGCTGCGCGCGCGCGGATTCCGTCCGCATTCCTCCGCGCTTGCCGCTTTCGCCTTGCCGATGAGCCGAATCTCCGGCGCATGGTGGCAGGTGCAGACGGGAATCTTTGGCGGGCAGATGCAGCCGCGCGCGAGTTCTTTCAAGGTCTGTTTTGCAATGCGGTCCTCAAGCGAATGGAATGTGATGATCGCGATGCGCCCGCCCGGCTTCAAATGATGCACTGCCGTCTGAAACGCCTCGGCGAGGATGCCGAGCTCGTTGTTGACCTCGATGCGGATTGCCTGAAAGATGCGCTTCGCCGGATGCCCGCCCGACTGCCTGGCCGCTTTCGGCACGGCTTTGCAGATGATGTCAACGAGCTCGCCCGTACGCTCGAGCGGTTTCTCCGCGCGCGCTTTCACGATGAACTTCGCGATGCGCCTTCCCCAGCGCTCTTCGCCGTAATCGTGGAAGATGCGATCCAGTTCCTCCTCGCGGTACGTGTTGACGACCGCATAGGCCGAGAAGCTCTTTCCCGTATCCATGCGCATGTCGAGCGGTGCGTCGTGCATGTAGGAGAAACCGCGCCCTGCCGTATCGATCTGATGCGATGAAACCCCTAGATCAAAGACGACACCGTCAACGAGCGGCGCGTCCTCCCGCTCCAGCACCGACGCAAGATGGCTGAAATTGCTGTGCACCACATCGACGCGGCAGCGCGCGTCTTTCAGCCGCTCTTTTGCGGCGGCAATCGCCTCCGCATCCTGATCGATTCCGATAATGCGCCCGCACTCCGTGAGCATCTCGGCGATCCGATGGGAATGTCCGCCGCCGCCGAGCGTGCAATCAACGTAAATCCCATCGGGATCCCGCACGAGTCCTGCGACCGTTTCTTCCAGCAGGACGCTGACGTGATGAAATTCCGTCCTCGCCGTCTCCGTCATATCCCAAGCTCCGACAGCGATGCCGCAATTGCCGTGACGTCCGGCTCGACCTCCGAACTGTACGCGCTCCAACGCGCGCGGCTCCAAACCTCGATACGGCTGTCCGCGCCCGTCAAAACGACGTCTTCGCGAAGCTGGATTCCCGCGTACGTGCGGAGATTGGCGGGCACGAGGAACCTTCCCTGCTTGTCGCATTCAAGCGTGCGCGCGCCCGAAAAGAAAAACCGTACGATCGCACGCGCTTCCGGCCTGGCGAGTGGGAGCGCGCGGAGCTTCGCCGCGAGTTCCTCCCATGCCTGCTGGCCGTAAAGGAAGAGGCAGCTATCGAGGCCTTTCGTGATGACAAAGCTCACGCCAAGCTCCTGTCGAAAGTCCGCCGGCAGGATGATGCGTCCTTTCGCATCAATGCTATGGGCGTACTCTCCCATGAACATCCTGCCTCACCCCTTTCTGCCCGCATGTGCCACTTTTCGCCACTTTTCACCACTTCCTCTATATTTATAGCAGAAAATCCGAATTTTTGCAAGGAAGGAGAACGGCTTTTGGGAAATCTGTCCAAAGAAAAAACGCGCCTCAAAAAGAGGCGCGTTTGCTCGTCATATTATCCGGTTAACTATGTTAACTTTTTTTCCAACCGAAACGCTCAAAAAGCGGCGTATACGTAATGCGCTCGATGAAATCGCGGTTCGTATTCGCCGTATGGAACACGGGCACGCGCTCGATCGCGTAAACATTGCTCTCTGGATCCGCGTTGCCGTAGCGGATCGTGAACGCCGCCTTGTAGCCCGCCTCCTTGACGAGCTGCGCGATGTGGAGGTTGCACGCGCCCGTCGGATACGCCATGTACTCGACGGGATGGCCGAGCTCATCTTCCGCCTGTTTCTTCGAGTCGACGATCTCACTGCGGATCTCATCGTCCGTGAGGTCGGTCATCGATCGGTGATCGACGGTGTGCGCCTGAATCGAAATGCCGTTTTTTTCCATCTCGCGGCATTGATCCCACGTCAGATAGCCTTTTCGTTTGCCCATGAACCCCGTGACGACGAAGATCGTCGCCTTGAAATTGTGTTTCTTTAATATCGGGTAGGCATTTTTGTAATTGTCCGCGTAGCCGTCATCAAACGTGATCAAAACGGGCTTTTCCGGCAAGTCCCCTCTTCCTTCGAGGCTGTCGTAAAGTTCGTCGGGCGTGATCGGATGAAAGCCGTGATCCTCCAAGTACTGCATCTGCCACGCAAAATCCGAAGGAAGCACGGAAAGCGATATGTGCATCGAGTCCACTTTGTGGTAATTGAGCACCGTCACGCTCACGGGTTCCCTGCCTGCCTTCGCGAGGGCAGGCATAGGATCGTTTCCCCCTCCAAATGCAAAAACAGTTGCCGCTGCAACGAGCATGGCAAGGGCCGCAGCAGCGAGCAAGTTGCGAAAACGCATAGAACACCTCTCGTCAATCATTTTCCTGTTGCATCTCGTCGCATCTCATAGTATACCATGCCTCACACGGGAAATCCAAGAATTTAAGGTTGATTTTTCTCCCCTCCCGTGCTATCATACAAAAGTGACTATGGAATCAAGGGGGTGAACTACTTGCCAAATATCAAAGCATCCATCCTGAGTGTGAAATCCGACGCCAAGCGCCACGCCAAGAACGCGGCAGAGAAATCCCGCGTGCGCACGGCTTCCCGCCGCGTTCTCGATGCGGTCGAGGCCGGAAATGTCGACGAGGCGAAGACCCTCCTTTCAACTGCATGCAAGAGGATCGATCAGGCTGCTGCGAACCACGTCTACCACAAGAACGCTGCGGCTCGCAAGAAGTCCCGTTTGGCCCGCAAGGTCAACGCACTGGCAACGGAATCTTAACAATGAAGATACAGGAAAGCCCCCGCCCATCGGACGGGGGCTTTCCTGTACGCAGAGCCCATTGGCCACGGTCACGATGAAACGCTGTCCTGCGCTACGTCTTCAGCGATAAGGCTCTCCAACAGCGCGGCCGTCAAATCCTGTTCCGCGTAGCAGCGGACTCCGTTCTTCATAAGGAGCGCCGCCGTGACGCCCATTCCGCGCGTCTTCCTGCCCGCGAACGTGCCGTCGTATACCGTATGGACGCCGCAGGAAGGGCTGCTCTCCTTCAGGATGGCGACCTTCACGTGGTATGCCTGCGCCATCTGCAGCACGCGGCTTGCCCCCTCGATGAAGTATGCCGTCGTGTCCTTTCCGTTGGCGTCGCAGACCTTCGCCCCGCCCGAAAGCACCTGCTTCCCCGTCGCTGCCTGTATCTCCATGGGTGGACGCGGAACGGGAAGCCTTGCAAGACATTCGGGACAGACGGCAAGAAACCTGCCGCGCGCATTGTATTCCACTAAGAGGCCATGGGTATTCTCCTTGCCGTCATATTTGACTTTATGCCCAAGCAAGCATGCGCTCACGAGAATCATTCTGGTCATCTTCTTTCCTTGCAGCCAAGAGCTTCACGCAAATGAAACGATTCGCACACCGACGCGCCGTGCAAAGGCACGGAACGTCTCTCCCTCCTCATCCTCCGAGGCACGAAGCGGGATCGCCGCACACGCCTTCGCGTCTTCGAGCGCGTCGTGGTGGCGGAACTTCAGGTGGAGATGGTCCGCGACTGTATGGAGTTTGTGGTTTGGCAGCTCTGGCCAAACGCGCCGCGCGATGGCAACCGTATCGCAGTAGGCAAACGACGGCCAGTCCAATGCGTAGCGTACGAGGCACGCACGCAGGACGCCCATATCAAAGTACGCGTTATGCGCGATGACGAGCTTCCCTTCGAGGCGTCTTTCGAGTTCAGCCCATACACCTGAGAAGTCCGGCGCGTCTTCCGTCTCCTCTTCGGTGATGCCGTGAATCCCGATGTTAAGCGCATTGTAGCAGTTCTCCGGCGGACGGATCAGCGTATAGTAGGAATCCGCGATCCTCCCGGCACGCACTTCGACGAGAGCGACGCTGCACGCCGAGTCGCGTGCGCCCGTCGCCGTCTCAAAATCAATCGCAACGAAATCCATCGAATCGCCTCCCATGCCTGCTCAGGCAAATACGCCGCTCAAATACGCTTCGAGATTCGTCTTGATCGGCATGAGGTAGACGCTCGCCCCATGCGTTTCGGCAAACGCCATTGCCTCGCGCGAAAAGCCGATGCTCCAATCGAGTGTCGGGCGAAAGGCATGCGGGAATACGACTTTGTTCTTGCGCTCCCAATAGCTCTCAGACCGCGCGCTCATGACAGGCGAGACGCCCCAGTAGACTTCGTAGCCGCCCAGCATGTCGGCATAGAGCGCGAGGTAGCGCAGATCGAAGAACGGCTGCGTAAAGAATCCCGCCGCTCCCGCCTGCGCCTTGCGGCGCACGCGGTAAAGCTCCTCCGCCATCGAGCCGCGGTACTGGTCGACGCCGGCGTACACCTTGACCTCCGGCATCTCCGCGCGGAATTTCCGAATGACGTCGACACTCATCGTCGGATAGACTTCGCGCGTCATGTCCTGCGGCGGATCTCCCTCGATGACGAGCACTTCCTCGATATGGTGCGCACGCAAGTACGCTTTCATCGGCAATCCTGCATCGAGATCGATGTCCATCGCGCGGATGTGCGGCATGGCGGAAGGGAACGACTCCTGCGCGATTGCCGCCCCTTCCCAGCTCCGGAGCGGGAGGCGCAGGAGATCCGGCACATTGATCACGCCGATCCGCGAACGGTATTTCCCTACTGCGGCGAGTTCAGCGCGCAGCGCCTCCTCATCGCGCGGTACAAGCTCAACCGATATGCGCTTCATAAAGGCCTCCTGTTCCTTCCGTGATACGATGTCCCTGCCCATCAGAACAGCCCCGTGATGCGCCCATCCCTGTCGATATCCATATGTTCCGCTGCCGGATGCTTCGGCAGCCCCGGCATGGTGAGGATGTTGCCCGTGAGCGCGACGATGAAGCCCGCGCCCGCGCTGATGCGAAGCTCGCGTACGGTGATCCGAAAGCCCGTCGGCCTGCCGATCTTCGTCGGGTCGTCCGAGAGCGAGTTCTGCGTCTTCGCCATACAGACGGGCATCTTGCCGAAGCCGAGTTTCTCGATCCCGACGAGCTGCTTTTTCGCCTCTGCCGTGAAGTCCACGCCGTCCGCGCCGTAGATCTCGCGCGCAATCGTTTCGATCTTCTCGGAAATACATGCCTCTGCATCGTAGAGGAAATGAAAGTCGTTCGGTTTCCCCGCTGCCTGCTCGACTTTTTCGGCGAGCGCGAGACCGCCTTCACCGCCCTTTGCCCAGACTTCGGAAATGGCGGCTTCCGCGCCGAGTTCCCTGCACTTTTCCTCGACGAAATCGAGCTCTTCCTTCGTGTCCGTCGGAAACGCGTTGATCGCGACGACGGCGGGAAGCCCGAACTTCTGAATGTTCTCGATGTGCTTTGCGAGGTTTGCAAGCCCTGCTTCGAGTGCCTTCCTATCGACCTTTATAAGCTCCGTCTTTTGAAGCCCGCCATGCATCTTGAGCGCGCGTACCGTCGCGACGATGACGACGGCATCAGGCCTTAGCCCGGCAAAGCGGCACTTGATGTCAAGGAACTTCTCCGCCCCGAGATCCGCGCCGAAACCTGCCTCCGTCACGACGTAGTCGGCGAACTTCAGCGCGAATTTCGTCGCCATGACGCTGTTGCAGCCATGCGCGATATTCGCAAATGGCCCGCCGTGGATAAAAGCGGGCGTCCCTTCGAGCGTCTGCACGAGATTCGGCTTGATCGCGTCCTTGAAGAGCAGCGTGAGTGCGCCCGTGACGCCGAGCTCCTCAGCGCGGACGGCACGCCCGTCGTACGTATAGGCAACGAGGATCCTGCCGATGCGCTTTTTCATGTCCGCAAGATCCGTCGCAAGGCAGAGGATCGCCATCATCTCCGAGGCGACGGTGATGTCAAAGCCCGATTCATGCGGCACGCCGTGCGCCTTGCCGCCGAGCCCGACGACCACGTGGCGGAGCGCGCGGTCATTGAGGTCGAGAACGCGTTTCCAGACGATGCGGCGCACGTCGATGCCGAGCGCGTTGCCCTGATGAATGTGGTTGTCGAGACAAGCGGCAAGCAAGTTGTGTGCCGTCGTGATCGCGTGGAAGTCGCCCGTGAAGTGCAGGTTGATGTCTTCCATCGGCACGACCTGCGCGTAGCCGCCGCCTGCCGCGCCGCCTTTGAGCCCAAAGCACGGACCGAGCGACGGCTCGCGAAGCGCCGCTGCCGTCCTGTGCCCGCGTCGCGTGAGGGCGTCCACAAGACCAACGCTCGTCGTCGTCTTGCCCTCGCCTGCCGGCGTCGGGTTGATCGCCGTCACAAGAATGAGCTTGCCGTTCTTTTTCTCCTTGACGCGCTGCCATGCCGCAAGCGAAATCTTCGCCTTGTACTTGCCGTAAAGCTCAAGCTCATCGGGCTCGATGGCGATCTTTTCCGCAATCGTTTCGATCGGCTGCATTTTCGCTTCCTGTGCAATTTCCACATCGGTCTTCATGGGCATTCCCTCCTCTGCTCTCCTATCTCCTTATTTTATGAGCTGGCGCTCTGCTGCCTGCACGACGTTCTCCATGAGCATCGCGACCGTGAGCAGCCCGACGCCGCCCGGCACGGGCGTAATGGCTCCCGCGACTTCCTTCACGTGCGCAAAGTCGACATCGCCGACGAGCTTCTTCGGCGCGATGCGATTGATGCCGACGTCGATTACGGTTGCCCCCTTCTTCACCATATCGGCTGTAACGAAATGCGGCCTTCCGATCGCTGCGACGAGGATATCCGCCTCGCGCGTCACGGCGGCGAGATCCTTCGTATGGCTGTGGCAGATCGTGACCGTCGCATGCCTTGCGAGCAGCAAGTGGAGCAGGGGCTTGCCGACGATGTTGCTGCGCCCAATGATGACGGCGCGCTTGCCGTCCATCTCGATGCCTGCGAGTTCGAGCATGCGCAGGCATCCATGCGGCGTGCACGGAACGAGCGCCTCTTCCCCCGTCACGAGGCGCCCCACATTGACCGGATGGAACCCGTCGACGTCCTTCGCAGGCGAAATGCGGTTCACGATCTCATGCCCGTCCTTCGCGATCGCCGCAGGAAGCGGGAGCTGGACCAAGATGCCGTGAATCTTTTTGCTGGCATTCAGCGCGTCGATCTGCGCGAGCAGCGCCTCCTTCGTCGTGTTCCCCGGCATCTCGATGACCTCAGAGTAGATGCCGAGCTCCGCGCACGCCTTATTCTTGTTGCGTACGTAGACCTTCGATGCGGGATCCGCGCCGACGATGATGACGGCGAGTCCCGGCGTGACGCCTGTCTTTTCCCTGAGCGCTGCGGCGCGCTCCTTTGCGTCCGCGCGGAACCGCGCCGCAAACTCCCTGCCCTCTAAAATACGTGCCGCCATACAAGTCCCCCTTCCCTGTGATCAGATATAGAAGCTAAGCCACGTGCAGACGAAAATGGCAATGGACACGATGCCGTTTCGCATGAAGTAGCGCTGTGTCACGCGCGAAAAATCCGTGGGGCTCACGATGCGGTGCTGATAGACGAGCGTGCCCGCCGCAATTCCGACGCCGATGAAGTAAAGCGCGGAAAGACGCATCAGGACGCCGACGCCGAAGAAGCACGCGATACAGACGATGTGGAGCGCCGCTGAAATGCGGAACGCGCCATCCGCGCCGTAGCTCACCGCGAGCGAGTGAAGCCCCTGGCTGCGATCGAATTCCTCGTCCTGCGCGCCGTACATCGCGTCAAATGCGCCGATCCAAAGTGCGACAGCAATGCAGAGCAGCACCATCGGCGCGGCGATGCGCCCGCTCACGGCGACCCAGCCGCCCGCCGGCGCCATGGCGATCGCCAGTCCCAAGAAGAGATGCACCCATCCCGTCACGCGCTTCATAAACGGGTAGATGACAAACGGGATCGCGGCAAGCGGCAGCAGGCGGAGGCAGACCGGTTGGAGCTGAAGGACCGCTACGATCATGAGCACGAGACAGATCGCGATAAAGGTCCTCGCCTCGCGCTTCGATATGCGCCCCGCCACCATCGCGCGGTACGCCATGCGCGGCTGCTTCCTGTCGTACCGGAGATCGGCGAGATTGTCGATCGCCATCGCTGCCGCGCGCGCCGTCGTCATCGCCATCGCGATCCAAAAGAGATCGTAAAGGGACGGGTGCCCGCCTGCAGCGAGGACCGCCCCCATGAAGGCGAACGGCAAGTCAAAGACCGTATGGTGGAGCGCGACGTTGTTGAGATGCGCCTTGATCGAAATCAATCGAGACCCAGCTCCTTCCACTTCGCGTCGACGCGCTCCTTGATCGCGTCCGTCATGCGGATCTCATCGGGCCACGCGCGCGCATGGCCTTCCTCCGGCCACGTCTTCGTCGCGTCGACGCCGAGCTTCGCCCCCCACTTCGCCATCGGCGAGGAGTGGTCGAGCACGTCCAAGGGACCCTCGACGATCTCAAGATCGTGCTTCGCGTCGATATTGTTGAAGACGCGCCAAGCGACTTCGCTGACGTCCTGCACGTCCACGTGGTCATCGACGACGATGATCATCTTGACGTTCATCATCTGCCCCATGCCCCAAAGCGCGTGCATGACCTTCCTAGCCTGCATCGGGTACTGCTTTTGGATCGAAACGATGCAGCAGTCGTGAAAAACGCCCTCCAGCGGCATGTTGATATCGCGGATCTCCGGCTGCATCTGCTGCAGGAGCGGCAGGAAAATGCGCTCTGTCGCCTTCGCGAGGTAGCAGTCCTCCATCGGCGGCTTGCCGACGACCGTCGAGAAGTAAATCGGATCGTTTCGGTGCGTGATTGCCGTGATGTGGAACACGGGGTAGTCGTCGGCGAGCGAGTAGTAGCCCGTGTGATCGCCGAACGGTCCCTCGCGGCGCATCTCGCTTGTCAGCACGTAGCCTTCAAGGATGATTTCCGCCGTCGCCGGCACCTCGATGTCGACCGTCTTGCACTTGACCATCTCAACCGACTTATGACGCAGGAATCCTGCAAAGACCATCTCGTCGATATCGCGCGGCAGCGGCGCCGTCGCTGCATAGGTGACGACGGGGTCGGTGCCGATGGCGACCGCCGCCTCGATGCGCTGTCCGCCGCGCGCCTTCATGTCGCGGAAGTTCTCCGCGCCGTTCTTGTGGATGTGCCAGTGCATGCCCGTCGTGCGGCTGTCGTATTTCTGCAGGCGGTACATGCCGACGTTGCGCTTGCCCGTTTTCGGATTCTTCGTGAACGTGAGCGGAAGCGTCACGAACGGGCCGCCGTCCTCGGGCCAGCACGTTAGAATGGGGATTTCATCGAGGTTCGGATGCTCCGTCTCGACGACCTCCTGGCACGGCGCATGCTTGACATACTTCGGGAAATTCACGGCGCGCTTGATCATCGGGATCATCGTGACGACGCTCATCTTGTTTTGCAGCGATACGTACGGGAGCTTCATCATCTCGCGCAGCTCGTCCGCGACATCGTCGAGTTTTTGGACGCCGAGCGCCATGGCCATGCGCTCGTAGCTGCCAAATGCATTCATGAGAACAGGCATCTTGGAGCCCTTGACGTTCTCAAAGAGGAGCGCGACGTTCTTCCCGCCTTTCATCTTCGAGACGCGGTCGGTGATTTCCGTGATTTCCAGTTCGGGATCGACCTCCGTCCGAATGCGGCGCAAGAGCCCCTTCCCCTCAAGATCTGCCATAAACTCGCGCAAATCCTTGTATGCCATTTTTCATGCCTCACTTTCTTAGTACGCAGCGCACGATAAGATAGCCGACCTCGTAGAGCACGAAGATCGGCAGGGCGATCATCGACTGCGTAAACACATCCGGCGTCGGCGTAATGATCGCGCCGAGCACGAACGAGAGAAAGAACACAATGCGCTGATACCGTCCCAAGAACTTCGAGGTCAGAATCCCCATCTTGCCGAGGATCGTCATGATGAGCGGCAGTTCAAAGATGAAGCCAAACGGCAGGATGAACATGATGACGAACTCAAAATACTTATTGACCGAAAACAGCGCCTGCAGCTCCTCGTTGCCGAATCCCATGAAAAAGCGCAGGCCTGCGGGCAGAACGAGAAAGAACGAAAAGGCAAGCCCGGAGAAAAAGAGCACGACGGACGTCGGCACGACGATTGCGACGACGGCTCTCTCCCTGCTCGTAAGCGCAGGCAGGAAGAATCGCCAAACTTGATAGGAAACGACGGGCAGCGCAATCAGGAAACCTGCGACGATGGAGACTTTCAGATACGTGAAAAACGCCTCCGACGGCTGCATGTAGTAGAGCTTTCCCGCTGGCAGCGTCAGGTAATGCATGATTTCGTCGATGAAGCAGTAGCCGACGCAGCTTCCGAGCGCGACTGCCACGAGACTCTTGATGAGCCGGCTGCGAAGCTCTGTGAGATGTGCGATGAGCGACATGCTTCCGTCATCATTCGAGAGCGGCTGTATCGTCCCTTCAGGCGTCGTCGCAGGCGCGATAGCGGGACGCTTCTCCCCAGAAGGGTCCTCTTGTTTGATCGTATCTTCTGCCATGGGTTACTTGTTCTCGTCCTTTTTCCCCGCAAGCTCTTTCGGCGTGGGCGTCACGTTGGCCATCGCGTCGTTCGGCTTATCCGCTTCCTTGTTCGCCTGCTTGAATTCACGGATGCTCTTGCCGAGCGCCTTGCCGACGTCTGGCAGCTTTCCGGGTCCAAAGATGACAAGCCCAATGACAAGAATAATCAAAAGTTCGGGTACACCCAGTCCAAACATAGATAAGTCCTCCTAATCGTATCACGTGCCCTATTCGGGCGCGTCCTGCTTCTTCTCTGCGGTTTTCTGCTCGGCAAGCTGCGTGCGGACGCTCTCCTGCGTCGGCGGCACGTAGGCTTGGCTTTCTGCCATCTTAGCCGCTCCATTTGCATCCGCCGCTACAGCAGCCGAAGCTTCCGTTGCGGTAGCCGACGCAGCCGTCCCCGCCTGCGTCTTTTCCGTCGCCTGTGCAGGCTGTGCCTGCTGTGGCGGCGCCGGCGGCGGTTCCGGTGCATTCATCGCCTGCGTCAATGCATTCGATGCCTTGCGAAACTCGCGCAGGCCCTTGCCGAGCGTGCGTCCCATTTCAGGCAGCTTGCCGGGTCCAAACACGATGAGGCCGACGACCAAGATCAAAATGAGCTCCGGCGCTCCAATTCCAAACATAGCATTTCCTCCCCCTGTCTTTCCTACTGTCAAAAATCGCGGTCGCCGATGAAATCCGCCACCATTTCGTACGCCTCGCGAACTTCTTTGGGAAGGGACGCAGGCAGGATTTCCTTCGCATGCGCGAGATAGTCGTCCGCACGCTTCATCGCAAAGTCCACGCCGTCCGTCTCGCGGACAATCGCAAGCGCGCGGCGGACGTCTTCATCGGTCATCTTGCGGTTCGTCACGATGGTTTCGAGTTCTTTTGCATCGGAACTGACAGAGAGTGCGCGGATGACGGGCAGCGTCACGATGCCCTGCCGTATATCATTGCCGGCGGGCTTTCCGATCTGCTCTTCCGTTTGCAGGATGTCCAGGATGTCGTCCGTGATCTGAAACGCCATGCCGATCGCGTGCCCGTACCGGGCGAGCGCTTTCGCGTCCGCTGGATCGAGGCCACCGACGACAGCGCCGAGCTCACAGCAGATTTCGAGAAAGTCTGCCGTTTTCTTTTGGATGCGCTCATAGTAGGCATCCAAATCGCGCGACGCCTTATAAATCATTTCATTCTGAATGATTTCACCGATGCTCAGATTGCAGACGAGCTCCGACAGGCGCTTCAGGATGTAGCCTCCGTAGCCCTCCGTCGCGATGAGCGCGAAAGCACGCGCAAAAATATAATCGCCCGAAAGTATCGCGATCTGGCTTCCCCAACGGGCATTTGCCGTCTCCGCGCCGCGCCGTGTTCCCGCACCGTCAATGACGTCGTCATGGACGAGCGACGCCGTATGGATGAGTTCGAGTGTCTCTGCGAGCGGCAGGATGCGTTCCAGCGAGAAATTCTTTCCACTGCGCGCCGCGAGAATGCAGAGCCCGGGACGGATCCGTTTTCCGCCCGCATGGACAAGATGCGTGCCGATCTCGGTCACGAGGCCGTATGGCGAGCCAACTGCATCGAGCAGCCCCTCTTCGAGCGCCTCGAGATCCGCCCTCACCACATCAAACATCGGGTTTGACAAAATTCATCACCTACAAAATCCGATTCCGTAGCGTTGCTACGATTAATTGTACCTAGGGTATTGTATAATCTTACTACAAATCTTTCTTTTTGTCATGGGCAAAAATCATATAGATGCTATGGGCAAAAGCAAAAGAGACTGCCACAAGCGTGACAGTCTCTTTTATGCAGGCCAAAAGGGAATCGCTCCATGCCGTAATCACATGTAATCCGCCGACGTCTTCTTGCGGCTCTGCTTCATGAGGCCGAGCTTCGAGGCAATCCATTCGATTGCGACGAAGAAGACCGGGATCAGGAAGATGCCGAGCGAGGTCGCGAAGAACATGCCGCCGACGACGGCGACGCCCATGCCGTTGCGCGCCGCCGCGCCCGCGCCGGATGCGACGGCGAGCGGCAGGCAGCCGATGATGAACGCAAAGCTCGTCATGAGGATCGGGCGAAGGCGAAGCCCCGCCGCCTCGATTGCTGCCTTGACCG
>ERZ772945.1011-NODE-1011-length-20874-cov-48.212690_pt1 | contig 20874 bp, 14 predicted proteins | sample MGYA00511681_ERZ772945 | MGnify/ENA primary metagenome ERZ772945 (study PRJEB29015, sample SAMEA2737943) | human oral metagenome | biome: human oral; feature: human-associated habitat; material: dental | place: China | collected 2143 ...
GAGCACCTGACTGTTAATCAGGGGGTCGTTGGTTCAAGCCCATCCTGGAGCGCATGGAAAAGGAATTACGAGCGTAATTCCTTTTTTGTTTTCTACTTTCCTATTCCCATATCCCTGTCGGCTTATGTAATATTGGTCTTCTATGCAGGATACAAACAATGTGAAACTTAACATAGAATGGAATATGATGGTTCTTATTCTCGACAAAGCCAACATCGAAATCAGAGGATCTGATCGATGCCGTGACTATGGTATTTGGCTGGAATAGTCTTGAACCTTAGAAGTAGATGGTAAAATAGATATAGAGGAATATGTTTTTTTTATGATTATATTGATAAACAAAATATTAGTAATCTAATGACAGATAAATAAATAGGCATTGAAAAACTTTGATATATGATGAGAATTACTTATTTTTGCAAAAATGATTGTCTATATGGACCGCAGATTTTTTTTCTGTTATTTCTGTTCTTTTGCTTCTCGTTACAGGTTGCAATGAAACCTGTATACAATGGACAGAGCTTCTTGTCTCATGTAAAATATTGTCAAGCATATAACTAACGTATTGAAATGAGGTATCTGTTTTTTACGGTATTACTGCTGTGCACCACGGTAAAGTGCTTCGGAGGTGTTATCAGTGGGAAGGTCGTGGATACGTCAGGTAAACCAGTAGGATTTGCTAACGTAATCTCAATTAATGATGCAGATTCGTCTTTTGTCGCGGGTACTACAACTGATGTGAATGGACTATTCACGATCAGTTTCGAGCCAAAAACGCAGATGTTAAAGATATCGTGTGTTGGCTTTGATGACTGCTTTATTGTGCCTACCGCCAGCAATCAGGTCATCACTTTGAAAGAGTCGTCTATATTATTGGATAATGTCACCATAAGGGGCATTCTTCCCAGATATAAAATTTCCGACGAGGGCATCAGAACAAGTGTGCAGGGGAATGTGCTCAGTAAGGCCGGTACGGTGGAGGATGTGCTTCGCCACGTGCCTGGCATTGTTGACAGAAATGGCCGTTGGGAGGTTTTCGGCTGCGGTGCCGCCATAGTGTATCTCAACGGCAGACGATTATATGACCTCACGGAGCTTGCCCGGCTTTCCTCCTCCAATGTCAGGGATGTTGAGGTAATCAGCAATCCAGGATCACAATATCCAGCCTCGGTAAGTTCGGTGATAAAGATTAGGACCCTCCAAGTACCCGGCGAGGGATTCAGTCTGAATGCCCGCTCGACTTACAGGTACAACAGCTGCAGCAATATCATTGAGGCTCTGACGGCAGGGTACAGACATAAGGGCCTCAACCTTTCATTTACATACGAATATGAGAGAAGTCACTCTTTGCAGAATTCCGGACTTAATCTTACTGTAAACGCTGACACCCTCTGGCTGCAGGATGCCCGGCTGCGAAACAATAGCGTGGCTGAGGACCACTGGCTACAAGGTCGGGCGAGCTATGATTTTGCCAGTGGGCATTCCGTAGGTGTAAAATATTCTGTAGACCTGCTGGCATACCGTAAGGCAGACAGGCCTTTCGATGGCAAGATTATGGCCAATGGTAGTCTCTATGACCACCTGTACACACTGACGACATCCCATGGATCTGACAGACCCGTGCACAGACTGAACGCATACTATACCGGCAGCATCGGTAAGACTAGTATAGACTTCAATACTGACTTCTTTTTCAACCATACGATAAATGAGGACTATAATGATGAGAGCAGTCAGAAATATGATTCAAGGGTATTTTCTGCCAGAAACTCTTCGAAGAGCAGCATGGCGGCATCCAGACTCTCTTTCTCATGTCCATTATTCGGTGGTAGTCTGAGTTATGGTCTGGAATACATCCACACTAATAGGAAACAGCTCTACACCTCCAGCAATGCAGGTATTATAGCCAACTCGAACAGCGAGATCACGGAGCAGACGACGGCACCATTCATCGAATACAAGCATAAAATCGGCAAGGGAAGTCTGGATATCGGCTTGCGCTATGAGTACATTGACTTTGACTACAGCGAGGACGGCGTACGCAAGCCTGGGCAAAGTCGCACGTTCAGCGACTTCTACCCTTCAGTCCGCTACAACGCCAGGATAGGCAATACTGTGTGGCAACTGGCATACAGCATGAAGACCAAAAGACCTACTTATCTGCAACTGAGCAACAACGTCTCTTATTATAATCGTTTCATGCGTCAGACAGGTTCCCCCCTCCTCACACATCAGACCGACCATTCACTGTCGCTGGTTTGTGTCTGGAAGTTCATGCAGTTCACAATGCAGTATACCAATAGACGAAACGCCATAATCTACTGGCTAGAGGAAGATCCGGACAACGAGGCTGTGACCCTGATGAGATACCGCAACCAGCACTCACTGAAGACATTCACTGCACTCGTCAGCGTGGCTCCCAGAATTGGGCTGTGGTCGCCGCAGTTCAGTGCGGGTATAGTACGGCCATGGCTGACTCTCGACACATCCTTCGGCCGCAGGAATTTCAATAAACCGCTTTTTCTGGGCACTTTCAATAATACGTTCAGTTTGCCCCACGACTTAACAGCGAGTATCGACTATTCTTTTACAAGCAAGGGCAACACTCAGAATATTTATATGACGAGGACACAGTCCATACTAGATGTATCACTGTCTAAGTCGTTCTTCAACAACATATTGGTAGTGCAACTTAAAGGCTCCGACCTGCTGTATCGAAAGTGCGATGCCTTACAGTTCTATACTGGCAGAGTATACATGGACCAGAATAGCCGGTACGACTCAAGACAGATAGAGCTTACCCTGCGTTACAGGCTCAATGTCGGGCATGACAAATACAAGGGTAAAGGTGCCGGCCAGGAAGAGATTAACAGACTATGAGAAAAATCAGAGTTTTCAGGCAACATGATTCCATGCTATGTAGTATAACATACCTTCGAATAGCTGCAGATTATTACGGCAGAGATTTCTCGGAAGTATTCCTCTCAGATATCTGCAAAGCGACATCCGAGGGAGTAGCATGATAGAGTATCGTCTACATCTTTTTTACTATCCCATATTATATGGAAGATTCCGAATCATCCTACAAAAGTGTGTTTTTTAAAGTAACTTTGAAAGAAAACCTCAAAATGATTTGGATTCAATAATTTTTTTCCTAATTTTACCGCTGGGAAAATGCAGTACCTGAAGCAGTAAGATGGCAATTAATCATTACAGCAATGAAAAACCAAGAACTTTTCCTGTTGAGGGATTGTCCTTAACGGAATCACCTGAGGCAAAGGGTGGAGTGTCTGGAATGGAAGCCTCTCGAACCGGTTGTCCTAACAATGTTGCAGGATGCGGATGTCAAATTGCTATTGTGGATGGACAACAGGATGGGGCAACGTGCTTAATGGACATTCAATGGTAAATTACATTGATTCAATGTGTAAATAATTTATATTATGGTGGCAAGAATTCTCACAACGTTATGGTTTGCCTTTGTAGTCTCGTTGATAAGCAGCAACGCACAGAACAGGATATACGGTACGGTGACCGATCCGTCTGGCTGTCCATTAGTCGGCGTTGACTGCGTATTGGCCAGCTTATCTGACACGGCAGCCATTGCTCACACGTTGACGGATTCAAAAGGAACCTTCAGTTTGAATGTAGACGAAGACGGACAGTTCCTGTTGAAATTCTCTTGCTTAGGGTATCGGCCACAACAGCTAACGTGCAAGCGTGGCGATGTCGGAGTGGTCAAGCTGACAGAAAGCATACAGAACCTTTTAGAGGTCACTGTGTCGGCTCAAGGGCTAAGAAGCTTCGGCAACGCAGACATCATCCTGTTAGACAGGCGTGCCAGACAGATGGGAAACAACGCTTTGGAGGCCATCAGTAGCCTGCCGCAATTCAGACTTTCAACAAACAGCGGTGAACTGCTGACGGCAGATGGTAAAATTGTCTTGGTGCTGATTGATGGAATCAGGAGGTCGGTACGTGAACTGATGCTGCTCAAAGCCGACGAAATAAAGACCCTGCACTACTATTCCAATCCGCCTGCAAGGTTTGCGCATGAGAAGATAGGTGCTGTATTAGATGTAGCGACTAAGCGCACCAACAAAAGGCACTATTCACTATATCTCGACACCAAAAACAGTATCACCACAGGATATGGTACCAACTTGATTTCCACCAGTTATAGCGATTCGCTCAACAAGGTGTCTGCGGCATATTTTCTGGACTACAGACATCTTGACCGGAACACCATGGAAAACCGTTATGTCTATCCGGATGTGACGAACGATTACAAGGGTCTGTCGGGTAAATACACTGGTACCTACCACATAGGACAATTATTCTATCAGCGTTTCCAAAACAGCAACCTTTTCAATATCACTTTAGAATATCGTAAGTTTCCGGCTACCCAGCAATACAGTCAACAGCTCTTGCGGACGGGTACATTGGAAGATGCCAACCACAGAAGGCTTCAAAGTGACTTTTCATCCATATCGGCCAACATCTACTTCGGACACACCTTCCGTAAAGGCAACAGTCTGTCGGTCAATGTGGTGAACACTTATTTCAAATCCAATTCGAACAATAATCTAACAAACACCTCGGGAACGGGAACGTTTACCAACATCGTCGACAACAAGTCTTACTCGCTAATAGCAGAAGCACTTTATACTGACAAACTGTGGCAGGGAAATATACAGATAGGAGCCTACTATCAATACAAAAACCTGCGTCAGACAGACGGGGCATCCAATTTGTCGACAGTGAATACGCAAAAGGAATACCTATACGCCGACTACACCAATCAATGGGGGGCATTGTCCTACAACCTGGGAATCGGTGTGGAGAACAACCGATATAGAACTGCGACGAAGGCAATAGCCAACTACATCCTTATGCGGCCTTCTGTTTCTCTTAATTACCAGCTGCACAAACACAGTTCGCTACGCCTGACCTCGTCCATAGCATCTGCGGTTCCTAACGTCGGTCAGCTCACAGATAGTCGTACCGTCGTGGATGAACGATTCTATCTACAAGGCAATAGCAGTCTGAAGCCCTACCATTTCTACCGCACCGAACTTAGCTTCCAGTATGCGTCGGCCAATAATATCTGGTTTGTCAAACCTTCCGTCAGCCATGCCTACTATCCCAGCAAGAATATGACAGTTGTTTCCGCTGACGGTTCGGACTTCGTGAACCAGATTGTGGGCATCCGCCATGTCAACGAGTATGGCGCATCGCTTGTTCTGAGTTGCAGACCTTTCTCCTGGCTAACTTTGCAGCCTTACTATAACTATATGTTTTCCAAATACAATACACCTAATCAGTGTGTCAACCACAATCTGAACAATGTCGGAATCTCTTGTCAGGTGATGGCAGGCAAGTGGCAATTCATTACCAACCACAATCTACCGATGACCACTGTTGAGGGTGATGTTTTTGAGAAGATTGGGTATAATGCGAACGCATCCCTTACCTATAAATTAGGTGCAATCACCGTGGGTGCCATGTTCATTTACAATCCCGATCCTTCCAGGATTTATACGGACACTCCTTCATTCCATTTCGTAGAAAAGACCCGATGGGGTAATTTTAAGAATCTTGTGGCACTGACTTTTGTTTATTCTTTGTCAAAAGGCAATTCACGAAGGCATCCGGGTAAAAACATTAATAATAGAGACAACGACTCCGGTCTTACCAAATACAACACAGCAAAATAAATGTCCTTTTATTTTTATAGGCAACATGACGCCATGCAGTGTGGGATTGCCTGCATGGCTATGGTCTGTAAGTATTATGGTAGAATATATTTGTGCGAAACCCTATCAAAAACCAGACTTTCCTGTCACTACCGTCATCCGTCGTGAACATTTAACTTGTTGATTTACAAAGTTTTCATGCGAAATGTTAAAATGACAGAAAAATGAATTTAAAAGTAATACAGTCACTTGAACCGTGGAAGCAGATGGTAAAGTTGTTGGAGGAAAATGATCAGGAATAGCAATCATGTTACACTATAACTACTCTGCAATATATGCAGATTTCTTTTTAGGCTATACTTGAGGAACAAGAATGGAAGCTCGTATGAGGATAGTTTTTATGCGCAGAAGACAGAGAAACACGCTTTAAACCGTAATTTGGATTGTCTGAGAAAAGAGAATAGAAACCTTGAGAGACATCTTTCCAGGTACGAAAATCCTAACAAAAGTTCTGACAGTAGCAGTATGCCCCCCTCCAGGAATAAGATGAAGGATGGAAAGCTGTGTGTGTTTTGTAGTTAATCATCAGTTTTTCTTTTTTATTGACATAACTTTAGTGAAAAAATACTATCTTTGCAATCAAGGGAGATTAAAAGCCAAACAACGGTTAACTTCATAAGTATTACTGACCAGGTTTAGATCTGCGAATATCTTAATACTTATTCTTTGTAAGATAAGTCATATGGATAGAATATATTTAATCAAAGAACTTTCGTTTCTGTTGAAGGTCGCGAATGTTAAATTTAATAGAAGTCTTTTGATAAAAGAACTCCTGTCAGATCCATGTTATCCTAGTTTGGTGTCTATTTCGAAGGCACTATCCTTTTTCGGTATTGAAAATGAATCCTATATTGTTGACATGAAGCATTTGCCAAGTCTCAAAAATGTCATAGTCCATACCACGGACGAGAATGGTCATTTTTATGTATTAAAAGGATGCAACAAAGATGATGTACACCTATATGATGGTACTGACAAAACTACTTCTAAATCAGAATTTCTATCCGTTTGGGATGGTGTCACTCTAAAAATGAGCAGGGTACATCAAGATTATTCCCCATCTCATAATCATACTCTGGGCATTTTCTTTGCTACTTTATTCTTATTGGCAATTAGTAGTATCACTATTCTTCAAGGAAAAATGATTCAGGCTCTTTTTTTTCTGAATATTATAGGGCTGGCACTTGCAGGTTCCTTACTTAAGAAGCAAATGTACAACTATGATACTGTTCCTTTTTGTATGAAGGGAACTATATTTGATTGTGAATATGTTTCTGCTCGAAATCCATTTAGGCGCTGGATTCCATTTGATTTGCCTGTTTTAGGATTATTCTTTTTCATTTTTTGCATGAGTTATTTAATGCTAACTCAACGCACAAATTTCATCTTTTGGGCAGTTAACTTTGTTGCTGTTATTATCATGCTTATACTAACTTGTTATCAATTGCTCGTGATTCGCAAATATTGTATATATTGCTTGAGTATAACTGTAATATTAATGATAAAGATTTTCCTGCTAAAGCCATCGTCAGCACCAATAAGCCTTATCACACTTTCAAACTTGATATGTGCATTTTCATTAGCGTTTCTTTTGAGCATAATAATTTATAAATTCGCATATGTTGATAGTAGTTTAGATGAAAAGGAGATTGAATTATTAAGATTAAAACGAAATAAGAGAGTGCTGTCTGAGTGTTTCTCTAAAAAACACGTGGAAAATTCTATTAGCGATATGATGGAGTTTGGTAATAAAAATGCCAACATAGTTATTACGACCTTCATCAGCCTACGTTGCACTCATTGCAGGAAAGTTGTAAGCGACATCATAAACTTGTTAGCACACTTCCCTAACCGCTTCCTTTGGAGAGTTGCAATAGAAGGAGTATATCACCCCGCTATGCCTGAAAATGTATTCGCAAAAGTCAATGCTCGTCAACTAAATCTGTTAAGGCTATATCAGCAAGACAAGAAACAGTGTATGAAAGCATTAGGGGGATGGAACATTATGAAAAAGAATAAGAATGATACATGTTTAATAGTCGCTTATAGGCATCAGCTTGAAATGATCAAGGAAGAAAATATTAGTCATTATCCTCATATTTGGGTAAACGATTATATTTTTCCAAAAGAATATTCAATAAAAGATTTACAATGTATTCAAAATGAAATTATTCAACTTGGATAAAAAATATAGAACTACATGTTGACGAAGGCATAGCTACCCTTTTTTCACATGTGGTATATAGAGGAAAGAACCTAATTCCTCTTTAAATGTCATGATACCTTAGAGTCGACATATGGTATGCATGGTTTAGGGTTATTACTAACATTAAGCTTTTTAATATGAAAAAGTTAGAACTATCACAAATGATGAGTGTGTTGGGAGGCCAAGCTTCTGAGTGTAAGGCTGTTCAAGCTTTAGCTGCAGCACTTTCTGAAAAGCATGCTTCTGATGCAGAGTGGGATGAATGGTGTGCTCTTTACGATAAATACTGCTAATATGTATAATCGTAATTAATATTAATGATTTGCATAGAGGGGATTCCTCTATGCAAATTAATAAAAAACTAATTATTATGAAGTTATACACCTTCTGTATCACATTTATGTTGTCTCTGCTTAGGTGTTCTGGACAAGAGACACATATAATTGAACCGAGTATACTCGAAATCAGTTATCATACAAAATTTCATAATAGTTATGATGACTATGCACTTAGGATCGGAAAAAATGTAAGTGAATATTTTAGTTATCATACTTTACGATTCGATTCTTTAGGAAGTAATCCTGAAACAGCTTTGGCAATAATTAATGAAAAGGTAAAAGCAGCTCGCAATAATAATAAGACTACTCACAAGGTAGAAAGTCCTGGTCATGGGGATTATCTTTACAGAAATCTTGATGAAGGAAAAATAACAACTTATACACAGGTTTGGGATTCTCGTTATAAGATAACAGAAGACATACCCACACCAGAATGGGCTATTCACGAAGACAGTACACGAAATATCATAGGGTTTAATTGTACGATGGCAACCACACATTTCCGTGGGCGAGAGTGGAAAGTCTGGTTTAGTGAAGAAATTCCTTTACCGCTCGGTCCATGGAAATTGGGTGGATTACCAGGGTTGATTTTAGCTGCACATTGCGATGGCTTTTTAGACATAATTGCAAGCAATATAAAAAGAGAACAGTTGCCACCTGTAAAGTTTTATAATTTCTGGGAGAAGAAGTATAAAGATATAGATCGAGCCTCTTATTTAAAAAAGGCATCAGACCCAACTATCTACCCAAAGAATATAATTATTATTCCTAAAATGGAGTTAGAATAAGACATTGCTGATGAAGAAATATATTACCTTATGTTTGCTTATCCTACTTGTACAGTCAATAAGGGCACAGAGGATCGTGGAAGGCGTTGTTACTGATGTGGGAGGACACCCTGTGTCTGCAGCTATTATCAAGACAGTAGATGCTATCACAAAAAAGACATTGCATTTTTGTCAGACGGATGCTAAGGGGAAGTTTACTATCACAGCACAAGAAGGTAATATCCTATCTATTTCAGCAATAAGCTATAAGAAACAGGAACTAAAGGTCACAATGGATATGCCAGTACAGCATATTACGTTAGAAGAAGATACTAAAATGCTTTCGGAGATAACTGTAAAAGCAAAACCAATTAAGATAAAGGGCGATACCATTCAATATCTGCTCACTACCTATAAGAAGGCTGGAGACCGAACATTAGCTGATGTTCTTGTACGTGTCCCTGGCTTTGAGGTGAATAAAGAGAATGGCGAGATACAGTATGAAGGTAAGTCTATCAGTAACTTCTATATAGAAGGTATGAATCTGATGGGAGGGAAATATGGCTTGGCGACAAAGTCATTGCCCCAAGAGGATGTGGCAACTGTAGAAGTAATGAAGCATCATCAACCTATCCGCGTGTTAGATGATTTTACTTATTCTGACGATAACGCTATCAATATTAGGATGAAGCAAGGAGCCAAGGCACACTGGATGACGACCTATAGTGGTGGCATAGGACTAAAGAGTCATGGAGGATTGTGGAATTTTGAAACCTTTGCCATGCGCCTGAAGCCTTCTTTTCAGACAATTCTCACCTATAAAACAAATAATACAGGCAAGAATATAAGGAGAGAGACGGACAAACTTTTAAGTTTTGATGAGCTACAAAGTCCTTTAACAGCTATGCTCGCCCTTCCTTCACCATCGCCTCTATTGCTCAAAGGGCGTTCATTCTTTAACCGCTCACATGCTGTTAGTTTAAATGCACTACAGCGTATAGACGAAAATTCTCAGGTAAGCGTGCAGATTACATTTGCCAATGACCGTAATGAGGCTACCTCTTTACGCCATTCAGACTTTTATACGAATAGCGGTATAAAGACAATAGACAATAGAAAACAGTATTTGGAGAAAAGTAATGACCTCTTTGCAAAGATAAAATACGAGAATAACGCTAAAAACCACTATCTTAAAAATGAGCTTTCTGGTGACTTCTCTTGGAACAAACAATGGCTGAATGAACAGGGGACTCATCCTCATAAGATGATGGGTAGTCTTCCGATTTATACATTAAAAGATAATTTCAGTATAATGAAGAAATATGGGAAACGCCTTGTTACCCTACAATCAAAGAATATAATGGATATACGTCCGCAACAACTATATGTCGATTCGCTGGTGCAATCTATTAATCAACATTACTATGAAACGAACACAGATGTGAGAGGTAGTTTTAGAATAGGGAGATTTATTCTATCAGGACAAATCGGAGTAAATGCTGGAGAACAACGTTTCTCTTCTAATTTAGTAGGAGTCCCCGATAGTATAGGGCTGCTCATGGGTAAAAGTAATTTTACCTTTGCGAGATTCTATGCCATACCAAGCGTAGAATATATAGTGAGGGACTTAGATTTTATATTATCGGGTGATATGTCCTACAACCATTATAAGTATAGTTTAGATGCTGGTCAGTCTAAATTCTTACTCTCCCCTAACCTCCGTATTAGATGGAAAGCCACGGCAGCATGGAATTTTTCGGCTGATGCATCCATTAATACAATGCAGATAAATACTGCCCAATTTTATCCAACGTTAGTACTGCAAGATTATCAATATATGAATAAAGGTCTGGCAGGCTATAATCTAAACAAAGAGAAAATCATAGGAATAGGAGCTGTTTATAGCGATGCTCTGAAAGGAACTTCTATACGGTTGCGCATAACAAGGTCGTTTGGAACCTCTCCTTATACATCAACCCAAGATTATGTGGGCAACTATATCGTAGAATCATTAATGCCAGGAGACACAAAATACAATAGTTGGAGTATGTTCCTAATGGGCTCGCAGGGAATAGGCTTCTTAAAAGGAAAACTAAGTGTCAAGGCTTTATATAATGCCATGAATAGTTATATGGTACAGAATAGACAACGAATGCCTTACGACACAAAGAACTTAAAAATAACCTCTAACTTTGATATGGGTTTAATAAAGGGTTTAGATTTAACTTATAAACTTACTTATGGCTTTCATCAGATGAAGATGCCCACTTTCGGAAAAACTTCTAATCTAAATAGTTGGAAGCATGAGGGAAGCCTTAGAATATCCCTTTGTAAGGTTTTAAGTCTGGAAACTTTGACAGAATACTATCATAACGAAGTCTCACAGAAGAAGTTTAAGGATATGTTCTTTCAAGACTTTACTTTGATTTTTAAAGCCAAACACTTCGACCTGAGGCTTGCTTGGACTAATATCTCTAATAATAAAAGCTATAGCTATGGAATTAATGAAACTCTCTCAAGCAGCTTTAGCAATCAAGATATTAGAGGTAGAGAGTTGATGCTTAGCTTCTATTATAAACCTTGATATCAATCGCTAATGCAATTTCCACTTTATCGACAACATGACTCTATGCTTTGTGGTATTACCTGTCTACAAATGGTTTGTAAATACTATAGAGTTTATCTGATACCTGATTATCTCCAAAAACTTTGCCAGGAAGGAAAAGAGGGAATTTCTTTGGCGACGCTTAAACTTGGAGCTGAAGAATTAGGATTTAAATGTTTGTGTGGGGTTGCTAATTCGGAGGAATTATCCAAATCACTTCCCTGCATCCTCCATTGGAACCAGAACCATTTTGTTGTGCTATACAAGGTCAAGAAGGGAAAGGTCTTCTACATTGCCGACCCGGGGAAGGGGCTTGTAAAATTCGGTCTTGAAGAGTTCAAGAAGCACTGGGTAAGCACACAGTCGGGCGGTGAGGCGAAGGGAATAGCCATGTTTCTGGAACCTACCCCTGCGTTTTATGAAAAGCAGACAGACGGACAGACCAGGGAGGAACGCTCGTTCAAGTTTCTCTTTGGCTACATCAAGAAGTACCGCCGTTACTTCGGACAGATCGTCCTGGGCCTGCTCGTGGGCAGCCTGCTGCAGCTCATCCTTCCTTTCCTCACGCAAAGCATCGTGGACGTGGGCATCAGGAACCAGGACATCGGCTTTATCTGGCTGATACTCTTGGGACAGCTGATGCTCACTGTGAGCCGTACCGCCATCGATTTTATCCGCCGCTGGCTGCTGCTGCACATCTCCATGCGAATCAACATCTCGCTGGTGAGCGACTTCTTCATCAAGCTCTTGAAGCTGCCCATGTCGTTCTTCGACACCAAGCTGATGGGCGACCTCATGCAGCGTATGAACGACCACGGGCGCGTCAACACGTTTCTGACGCAGCAGACATTAAGCGTTGTCTTCTCTTTCTTTACCTTTATCGTGTTCGGCATCGTGCTGCTTTTCTACAACCGGCTCATCTTCGCCATCTTCATGCTCGGCAGTCTGCTCTACGGCGGCTGGCTCGCCCTTTTCCTGAGGCGCAGGAAAGTCCTGGACTATGAACTCTTCGAGCAGCAGGCCGTCAACAACAACAAGACCTACGAGTTCATCACCTCCATGCAGGAGATAAAGCTGCAGGACTGCGAACAGCGCCGTCGCTGGGAATGGGAGGACGTGCAGGCCGACCTCTTCAGGGTGCAGATGAAATCGCTGAAGCTCCAGCAGACACAGGAGGCGGGCAGCATCTGCATCAACGAGCTGAAGAACATCGTCATCACGGTGGTGGCTGCCACGGCCGTCATCCACGGACAGCTCACGCTGGGTATGATGCTCGCCGTGCAGTACATCATCGGACAGCTCAACTCTCCCGTAGAACAGCTGATGGGTTTCTTCTATTCGGTGCAGGACGTGAGGATCAGTCTTGAACGTATCAACGAGATCCACCGCATGGACGATGAGAACGGAAAACAAGGATTGGAAACTTCAGTGAAAGAAGAAGGCAGGGGTATAGACCTGGAAAACGTAAACTTCAAATACGACCCACATGCACTGAAAACTATCATAGATAATGTAAGCCTCAATATCCCCAAAGGCAAGGTAACAGCCATTGTCGGAGCATCGGGCAGTGGAAAGACCACGCTCATCAAACTCATGCTGGGCTATTATCCCGTGCTGGGTGGACAAATCAATATAGGTGGAACGGATGTCAACGCGCTCAATAAGAAATGGTGGCGCAGGCAGTGCGGCGTGGTGATGCAGGACGGCGTGATCTTCTCCGAGTCGATAGCCCGCAATATAGCCGTAGATGATAACGAGATAGACAGGCAGCGGTTGCAGAAAGCAGCCGAGATAGCCTGCATCCACGATTATGTAATGGGACTGCCCTTGAAGTACAACACCAAGATAGGGCGCGACGGCGTGGGCCTGAGCCAGGGACAGAAACAGCGCATCCTCATAGCGAGAGCCGTGTACAAGAACCCCGACTATATCTTCCTCGACGAAGCCACCAACTCACTTGATGCCAACAACGAGCGCATGATCGTGGAGCATCTGGATGCATTCTACAAAGGGAAGACGGTAGTCATCGTAGCCCACCGGCTGAGCACGGTAAAGAATGCCGGACAGATAGTGGTGCTGGACAAGGGCAGGGTGGTTGAGACAGGCAGTCACGAAGCACTCACACGGAAGCGCGGCGCATACTACAATCTCGTGAGGAATCAGTTGGAATTAGGGAACTAACAGCAGAAGGGACAGATTATGGCAGACAACAAGATAGAACTCCGCAGCGAGAAGGTAAGGCGCATCATCGACGAGAAGCCCTCATGGATTGTCCGCTACGGCATCACGGTAATCACCGTTGTGACATTGGGACTGCTGGCCGGAGCATACCTTTATTTCCTGTCCTGAAACCGTCAGGGTTGTCCGGCATATATTTGCGGTGCAAGTCAGTCATCAGCATCTTGCTATTATATGATAGCGACAGGATTGGAAGGGCCTTCCCTGCAGACGTGCTGAGGCCCATCACATATTGTGTTGTCGGCAGACACCGGTCGTGTTGACGGCCCGAACCTCACGACCTATTGCCGGGATGGGAGCGGCCTGTAGCCGGAGAAAAGCTGTGCCGGCAGTACTTATCTGATCAGGGAGGCTTGTTTTTCCCAAAACAATGCGGAACTGTCTGTTAACGGAGGAATCTGAAAAAGGGTGCATACCCTCCATCTTCAAGGAGGCGTATGCACCCGTATTACGATATGTCAGTTTGAAATTCAGTTCTTACTTTGAACGCCAGAGGCCGTGAAGATTGCAGTATTCACGTGCATAGACTTCTGTAGCATCGGTCTTGAACTCGGCTACTGGACGGTCTGTCGGCTCCAGATACTTGCGGAGTACCTCGTTGTTATTGGTGATCAACTCAATCCAGAGGATGGAATGGGCTTCTGTCATGGGGTGTTCCACCTCGCCGACCGTCACACGGTAGCCGCCTTCAATCTTCTCAACGACCGGCACGTGTTTCTCGGTGGCGGCGTCGGTTGTGTTTTCTTTCAGCAGTTGCATATTGCCGGATCCACATTCGCCACCAACGAGTACCTCTACGATGTTGCCACTCTCTGCGCACTTATATAATTCGTTTCTTTTTGCCATAATAAATTATTTCTTAATGTTTCGGATGCAAAGATAAAGCGTTTTCCTGAAAGAAACAAGCCTTTAACTTGAAATCATTACAGTTTTTACATAGTTTAAGAATTGACGGGGTTCCTTGCTGGTTTTGCAGGGATGGCAGATCCAAGAAAAGTCTGGCGGGAGCGGACTGTTTTTTCCTGGAATATGAAATCGCCTTTAGTTTAAAATTTGTACCTTTGTCACCAGATATGAACAGACGGATACTTTTCACATTTGCTGTGTTGCTGTTTTTCACGGTGAGGGCAGCTGCGCAGGACCATATCAATCCCGAGGACCGGACGGTGGATATGGATTCTCCCACGTTCGTGCCCATGGTACATATCGGCAAGGCGAAAGTGGGGACAGACAGTATTCAGTATGTGCGGACGAGCAATGTCTATGTTTTCCCTCCGTTGGAGTTCAAGAACAAATCGCAGGAGATGGCTTATTACAGGCTTGTCTACAACATCAAGAAAGTGTTGCCGATAGCCAAGGAGTGCCATCAGATCATCCTTGAGACCGGAGCTTATCTTGAGACCATCCCGTCGAAAAAGGAACGGTCGGAGCACATGAAACGTGTGGAGAAGGAGATATGGAACACCTATAAACCCCGTATGAAGAAGCTGAGCTTCTCGCAGGGAAAGCTCCTCATCAAACTTGTCGACCGCGAATGCAACTCTACCTCCTACGAACTTGTCCAGGCTTTCCTCGGCCCGGTCCGCGCCGGTTTCTACCAGGCTTTCGCCTGGGCTTTCGGCAGCAGTCTGAAGAAGCGGTACGACCCCAAGGGTGCTGACAGACTGGTGGAACGCATCGTCCTGCAGGTCGAGGCCGGACAGCTGTGACAATTCAGGTCTACATCTTTATAGAATGAAATCATCCTTATGAAACGAACATTCCTTTTGCTATCGCTCGCCTGCTGTCTGCAAACCGTCCTGGCGCAGGGCGTGAAGCCCGCACACGTGTCCGTCTATCCGGTCCCGTCCAATATCCATGAAGTCATTTCAGCTGTCAGCGAGAAGCTGCTGCCGGTTCAGGGAAAGATAACGGAGATACCGCTCATGAAGCTCCTTACGCATGAACTGTATATTCCCGGTTCCGATCCGGCAGACTCGGCGCAGCCCACCTGTCCGCCGTCTCCGTCGGATGATGAGGAAAGTGATGCGGAAGATGCGGCTTCCAGGGAGGATGACATGGATTCCATTGTCGTGTCCTCCGCTGTCTGCGACACAGCGGAGGACAAAGATGCTTCTACGGTTTTCATCGTCAACAGAACCGACTCGGCGAAGGTGGAAGCCCTGCTGGCACTTGCCCGTGAGAAAGGGTTCTATGACGCTTCGCGCTACCGGTACTTCTTCCAGCTGGACGGCCTCAGCAATACACAGCTGTATCTTTATATAGCTGATATGAAAAGCCCCTATGCCATCCCCTCTGTCCAGTACACAGATGTCTGGTCGGATGATGCCCGGAAAAACGGTGACAACAATCCCTGGCTGTTCTCTCTGAGTATGACCCGTGAGTCAAGTGATGCCTTCTCCCTGCTCAGCCACCGTAGAATAAGCGACGTGGCAGCTATCTTCGTGGACAATGAGCCTGTTGGCATCCCGCGTCCCATCCCCGAAGAACATTATGACGGAAGCCTGCTGCTCGTCTGCAATCCGGCGGATGCGAAGCGCAGCCACCTTTACGACCGTCTGAAGGCAGGCGTCACCCACGTGCCGGAACCCGCTCCCCTGTTCCGTCCGCAGTATGTTGTCGGTGACACGCTGACCTATCGGGTCACATGGCCGAAATCGTATGAAGGAAACAGTCCTGACCATACGTTCCGGCTTGTGCCGCTGTTGTCAACTGACAGTCTCTGTCGTCTGGAGTTTATTGCCGATACCGTTTTCTCTTCCAGCAAGGAAGACCTGGAGTTCCATGGATTCAGGATTCCGATAGGGGAATACCGTAAGCTGTTGCGCCGCAACCACTTCGTCATCGTGTATAAACCGGCATCGAACGATACGAACATAGAACTGAAGGACAAGGAACGGTTCGGAAAAGAGCTGATGGAAGTGTTGATGCGCCAGGCCCCGGCATGGAAGAAAGCACATCAGAGAAAGTCGGGCGATACCGCAGAAGAGGTGGCCATGGTGATGACCTTCTATATCGTCAATGGGGTTGATCTGTGGGATTTCTATCCTTCCATGCCTGAACTGAAGATGATGACCACCTTCAACAACCGCTTTTCAGCAAGGCAGACATCAGGAGAATACTATTTCGACAGATTTGAAGGCGTAGCGAATTACCATATCACACACACCGGACAGGGGACCGTGATTTCCCTCCGGTCGGAGAAAGACAGGTGTTGTCCGACGAAGGATTCCATGGAAGTCCATGTTGATACAAAGGGACTTATAGAAAAGATAGTGTATCACAGCCTCATGGAAGACATGGACGGCGGATATACGATAGAACGGATAAGATGAAGAAAAACGCCGGTACTCTCTGCGAGCACCGGCGTTATCAGTATGTTTAACTAAATAATCTTTTCTCAATGAAAGGGAACCTCACGGCCTCCTTTGTCATCCTGGATCAATCGTTAAACTTTTACCTTAATAAAATAACTAAAAACCTAAATCTATTACTACTAACCTAAACAATCTATTAACCTTTTGACGATGCAAAGGTAGGAGGATTTCTGCTTCTCTGCAACTTTTTACCTGTAATTTCCTCGGATATTACGTCTTTCTTGACGCAAATCAACCTGCTGTGTCCGCAAACAACTAATATTTTGTTACTTTTCTTGTCTGTTTATCGCTTTTCTTGTAACTTTGCTGCAAATGATACGCCAATGAGAATACTGATAGTAAATACCAGTGAGAAGACAGGCGGGGCGGCCGTTGCTGCCAACCGGCTCAAGGATGCGCTGAACAACAACGGCGTGAAGGCGAAGATGCTGGTGCGTGACAAGCTGACGGACGACATCACCGTGGTCAGTCTCGGCCACGAGTGGCAGAACCAGCGGCACCTCCTCTGGGAACGGTTCTGCGTGTTCTGGCACCTGCATTTCTCCCGCAACCACCTTTTTGAGATAGACATCGCCAACGCCGGCAGCGACATCACGAAGCTGCGCGAGTTCAAGGAGGCCGACATCATACATCTCTCCTGGATCAACCAGGGCATGCTCTCTCTGAAGAACATTCGCAAAATCCTGTGCTCGGGAAAGCCGGTCGTGTGGACGATGCACGACCTCTGGCCGGCTGCCGGCATCTGCCATTATGCCCATGGCTGCTGCCGCTACGAGAACGGATGCGGAAACTGTCCGCTGCTGCCCGGCGGCGGCAGTCCGCACGACCTGTCAGCAAAGGTGTGGAAACGCAAGAAGGAAATGCTCAGCCACGGCAATATCTGGTTCGTCACCTGCAGCCAGTGGCTCTCCCGGCAGGCAAAGCGGAGCGGACTCCTGCGTGGCATCAGCGTCAGAGACATCCCCAATCCCATCGACAGCCGTTTCTTCTCGCCGCAGGACAGGCAGTCGGCCCGGAAGCGGCTGCACCTCCCCGCCGACAGACGCCTCGTGCTCTTCGTCTCACAGCGTGTGACGGACCAGCGCAAGGGGATGGACTATTTCGTGGAGGCAGTAGCCCGGATGGCGGAAGAGCATCCGGAAATGAAGGAGCATACCGGCATCGCCATCCTCGGCGGACACGCCGAGGAACTGGAGGGAAGACTGGCACTGCCGGTCTATCCCATCGGTTACGTGAGCGACCAGCAGCGGATACGCGATGTCTACAATGCCGCCGATGTCTTCGTGCTGCCCTCGCTCGAGGACAATCTTCCCAACACCATCATGGAGGCCATGGCGTGCGGCGTGCCGTGTGTGGGATTCCGTGTCGGAGGCATACCCGAGATGATCGATCACCGTCGGAACGGCTATGTGGCGGCGGAACGCGATGCCCGGGACCTGGCAGAGGGCATCCGCTGGGTGCTGGATGAGGCCGACTATGCGGCTCTCTCCGAAGCGGCCGTGGCGAAGGTGCTGCACAGTTATTCGCAGCGGAGCGTTGCCATGCAGTATCTTGAAGTATATAACGAGGCGATGACCTATAAGAATTTCTGTCTATGATTACATTCTCAGTCGTCACGATAACCTACAATGCGGCCCAGGTACTGCAGCCGACGCTCGACAGCGTGCTTATGCAGGACTATCCTCATGTGGAACATCTCATCATCGACGGGGCATCGACGGACAATACCGTGGCCATTGCAGAAGCCTACCGGAAACAGTCCGGAGAGGCGGAGAACGGACACACGGTGCGCATCCAGAGCGAGCCGGACAACGGTCTCTACGATGCGATGAACAAAGGTCTGCAGCTGGCGACAGGCGATTATGTCGTCTTCCTGAATGCCGGCGACCGCTTCCCGGCTGCCGACACGCTCGACCGTGTGGTGCTGGCCGCCGTGGTGGGCGACGGCGAGGAGCGTCCTGCCGTGCTCTTCGGCGATACCGACATCATCGACGGGAAAGGCAACTTCCTCTGCCACCGCCGCCTCACTCCGCCTGCACGGCTCACCTGGCGTTCCTTCCGCTACGGCATGCTGGTATGCCACCAGGCATTCTATGCCCGGACGGACATCGCACGTTCGCTGCCGTATGATACCGCCTACCGCTATTCGGCGGACGTAGACTGGTGCATACGGGTCATGAAGGAAGGAGAGCGGAGGGGACTCCTGCTGCGCAATATCCATGCCGTCGTGGCGGATTACGTGCAGGAAGGACAGACGACCCTCCATCACAAAGAGTCGCTCCGGGAGCGTTTCGACGTGATGCGCCGGCACTACGGACTTCTCCAGACCGTGCTGCTGCACGCATGGTTTGCCGTGCGGAGCCTTGTCAGATAGGCCGGAACGGGGCCGCTGTGGCAGGAATGTTCTGGAACGGAGAACCTGCCTGGCAGAGGCAGACGTGACTTAAATCCCCTTAATACGTCCTATTGATTGTTAAGGCCGGCAATATCCTTAGGCAGTCGGACGTTCTTAACCCGTATAACAGACAAACGACAATGAAAAGTATCAGAATCAAAACATTGATAGCCCTGTCACTGATGTGTCTGTCAGCTTCGGCACAGACGGAGTACAGCGGCATTGCCGGAGCATCCCCCCGGCTGGTCAGGGCACACAAGAAGGAAATGCAGAAGGAGGCGAGGCGCAACGCCAGGGCGAATGACGTGGCAGAGATGCCGACGGCACGTCCGTATTCCGGACGCAGCGCGAAGACCGGCGGCACGTCACGGCAGACTGCCCGCACGGACTCCGGAGAGATGGAAGTAAGGCAGGGAATCAAATCTGTCTCACATGGTGTGGGACAGGTCGTGAAGCGTGAAGCCAGGACGGTGGGCGAGATAACCCGCAAGATAGGAGAAGGCGGGAAAAAGTTCTTCAGGAAACTCGGAAAAGGTATTTCCGACTCCTTCAAACCTGACAGCACAGACCGTAACTGACGTTCGTCCTGGCCATAACCTTAGGCTCGTCCCGCCACGGTGAAGTATTCCTTTCATCGTGGCGGGACGTTTTGTTTTCTTCGGTCCGCATACAGCCAAAACATTAAGCTGCAGACCGCTCATTCCCGACCGCTTGGGAACAGCAGTCCCGGCCGTCGGGAACGGTATTCCCAAGCCCTGGGAACGACATTCCCAAGCGGTTGGGAATATTCTCAATCGGGTTTTTCTGCTGTCTTTTCCGGTCTTGTCTCTCATCTGTCGGGACGAAAGCCTCCTGTCATTCTGTAAGGATGCGGGAGCTGTCACAGATGTTTTCAATGGATTTATCTGTCAAATTGTAAAATTGTGTATTACTTACAATATTGCTTGTGGAAAGCCGCTTTTGCTTATGGTTATTTTGTTTTCTGACCATCACAATGACAGATTTTACCGCCAAACTCTTAATTAATGTGAAAAAATAAAACTTATGTTTACGTTTGCTTGGATGTTGAGAAAAACTATATTAGCTTTGTAATCTGACGAGAATACCCTTCTTGACAAGAACCTGACGATGGGTTTCGTGAATTTTACCAGTTGCAATAAGACAAACAGAGTATATTTATTGTTAACAAAAA
>ERZ772945.1023-NODE-1023-length-20769-cov-7.007483_pt1 | contig 20769 bp, 20 predicted proteins | sample MGYA00511681_ERZ772945 | MGnify/ENA primary metagenome ERZ772945 (study PRJEB29015, sample SAMEA2737943) | human oral metagenome | biome: human oral; feature: human-associated habitat; material: dental | place: China | collected 2143 ...
CAGCGCGCGCCGCGCGTCCCATGACGGGCCACCGCGCGGAGCCCGTCGCCGATGTCACCCCCCCCCGGATGTGGGCTCGGCGTGGAAAGGCATCCGACACCCTGCGACCATGAGGCATGTTGGGGAGCATATATGCGGATTTACCCCTTCCCTTACTTCCCATATTCCCGGGGAAACGGCCCCGGAGGGGCGATCTCGGGGGTGGTAGCCACTTCGTGTTTTGTCGGGACTGGCTACCGCCCCAAAGCGCGGGAAAGCGGGATTCCGTCGGACGTGGAAACACGGGCTGGCACGAGATGGACGAGGGAGCACCATTTGAAAAAAATGGGAACCATCGAGTGGGAGTAAAGATATACATTCGCTTTACTTTAGCTTTACAGCTTAACTAAGCGATGCTACACTCATCTTGTCGTGAGAGGAGTGTGTTTTATGGCCACCACAATGGTTAACGTGCGTATGGACGGCGACACAAAACGCGACATGGAGGCTGTCTGCAAAGAGCTTGGAATGAGTATGACCACAGCCTTCACCCTTTTTGCAAAGAAAGTAGGCCGCGAGAAGCGCATCCCGTTTGAGGTTTCTATTGATCCGTTCTACAGCGAGGAGAACCTTGCCCACCTGAGACGCTCCGTTGCTGCGCTCAACGAGGGACATGGCACTGCGCACGGACTGGTCGAGGATGAATAAAGTCTGGGCTCCCGAGGCGTGGGATGACTACGTCTGGTGGCAGAGCCAGGACAGGAAGACGCTGAAGCGCATAAATCTGCTTGTCAAGGATATCGAGCGAAACGGCGTGGACGACGGCATCGGTAAGCCTGAGCCGTTGCGCGGGGATTTGTCCAGCTTCTGGTCGAGGCGAATCGATGAGCAGAACAGACTCGTCTATCGCGTGGTTGGTTCGAACCTCGAAATCGCATCATGCAAGAGCCATTACAGCGAGAAATAGGCAATCTGAATCTCGCTAAAAGAGATATAGGCAACCGCATCTAGGAAAGCGATGATAAAGTCCCGCCGAGAAGCCCGGGACAGGGCGGATCGTTGTCCATCCATACCTCCTACCTGCGGATATAATATAATCTGAGGTCGGTGGCGTCTAGGCCGGGGGTATCCGCATGACACAGTTCGCATTCTCTGACGCCGAGATGGGCATGGGACGGAAGCGCGGGACCAGGCGCCCCCGGTTCCCCGACCGCCCCTCCGAGTCCTGCCCCGGGGACGCCTGGCTCGCCCTCGCGGGGGAGGCCCGCAGCGCTGACGCCGGGGCGAGGGGGGCCGACCCCGCGATGGGCAGGCCGAGGGTCGGCGACCTCGTGCATGCACGTGGCGTGGCGCGTGCCTCGGCCTCTCCGACCGCGAGTGCGAGGACTAGGTCTGGGACCCTGCGACGATGCGCCCCTTCGTTGGCGTGGCGCCCTTCGAGGTCCCCGACGCCACGATCCCGCGCGAGTTTCGCCACCTGCCCGGGCGCTGCGGGGTCGTAAAGGCCATGGTCTCCTCGACCCTCAGGTCCGTCGCGGAGGGAGGGCTCGCCGCGGGTCGTCGCCAAGAGGCGCTCGCAGGTCGGCGAGGACGACCTGGTCGCAGAGACCGCCAAGTCGGCCGCCCGCAGCGTCGTCGAGCACGTCTTCCACTGGGTCAAGGATATGTTCGGGCTGCGGGAGACGCGCTACAGGGGGCTCGCCAAGGTGCCCGACCAGGCCTTCGTCGCCGTCGCCGCAGCCGGCCGCATGATCGCGGGGCGAGGACGGCGGCTCTGCGGGCCGCCCCTCGCGCTGTCGGCGAAGAGGATGGCCCCGCGACGCGGGAGGCTCGAGGAGCGGCGACGGAGGGCGGAGGGCGGGGCGCCGGTCGCGGCATGGTCTACCGCTGGCCGTCCCACCATGGTCTGGGAGGCTGCGGCATGGCCCCCGGAGACCGGCGTAGCCCGCTTGGGGGCGTTGGAGCTCTCCTTAAGTCAAAAATCACCTATGCTGGTCCCAAAGGGACGGGATCGGCGACTTTATCATCGTCTAGACTACTACAGGGAGCTTATCGTTTCGTATCGCAAGATTGTGGGTGACCTCGACATGAGGGAAGTCGAGGACTGTATGGCGCTCTACAGGTGCGCGGACAGCCTCTTCGGCATGATGCAGGGGGAGGTGCTGTAGAGATGGACCTCCGTCAGATTCGAGACGCCTACATCGACGACGGGCTTGACTTCCAGAACGCCACGGCGCGCACCTGCCGCGACGTGGTGCTTACGCTGATCTCGGCATCGCGCATGGCCGATCACGTGACGGTGAAGGGTGGCGTGGTGATGCAGCAGATGCCGGGCGACAGGAGGCGGGCCACGCGCGACCTTGACCTCGACTTCGTGCGCTACCCCATGACCGATGAGGGCATTAGGGCTTTCATCCGCACCCTCTGCCCGGCGGACGTAGACGTGCGCCTTGAGATCGTCGGCCCCATAGATGACCTCAAGCACCAGGGCTACCACGGCAGGCGCGTCCACCTTCGCGTCACGGACTCCATCGGCACGAGCATGGAGGCGAAGCTCGACCTGGACGTTCACGACAAGCTACCGCTCGAGCAGCAGGAACTCTGGTTCGACACGGCGCTGCAGGACGAGGGCGTCGCGCTCATGGCAAACTCAAAGGAGCAGGTCTGCGCCGAGAAGCTGCGCTCGCTCATGTGCATCGGCGCGGTGTCCGCGCGCTTCAAGGACGTCTTCGACGTGTACTGCCCGCTTTGCCGTGAGGGGGTGGATGCGGATGTCCTCGACCGGGTCATGCGCGTGCTGGCCTACGACGCCGACGACATGCGCGAGAACAGCCCGGCAGATGCGTATGCAAGACTCTCGCGCGTCCTGAACGATCGGCGTTTTCTCCGCAACCTCTCGAACGCCCGCAACAACTGGCTCGGGGCGAACGTGGACAAGGTCGTGACGGGTATTCTGCGGCATTTTGGATAAGGAGCGGGCATGGCGTCAAGCGAGGAACACCTGGAATACGTACTTGACCTGCTAGTACAATATCCACAAGGTAATTGGACTGAAGGTGTGGCATGCTCCCGTTGACGGAGGGCGAGGACGGGAGGCACGGTTGGCGGGGTCGAGGACGGTGGTCGTGCCGGGCGCGAGGGACAGGGAGAGGCCCGGGCGGCTGGCCCGCATGCGCACGGCCCAGGCCGCCGTTAGGACCCGGATCCCGCTGCTGCGTGACTCCGAGCCCCGTCGCCGGGAGGGTCGGGCTCGCGGCCGACGGTGCGGGTGATGCGGGCGGCAGGCGCCTGCGGGGTCGGCGACGCGGCGGGGCGGCTTGGCGTGTCTTCCCGCACCCTGCGGCGCGGGGCGGGTGGCAGGGACCCTCCGCCAGACGGCGTTTCCCCCCTCGCGCCTCACTCGCCGGCAGGGGACAGGATCTGGCTCATGAGCTCGATCTTCCGCTCGAAGATCTCGGCCGGGATCAGGACGAACCCCTCGTCGTCATCGCTCCCGAGGATGAGCCTCTGGCCCGCGCGAAGGCCGAAGTGGTCGCGCGCCGCCTTCGGGATGACGATCTGGCCACGCTCGTTCACGCACACGGAGCCCCATATGTTCTTGCCCTTTGGCGCGGGGGGCAGCACGCGGCCGTCGTCCATCTCCTCGGTCCTCAGCAGGGCGTCCACCGTGGTGCCGTACTCCCGCGCCAGCCGGGCACACTTCTCGACGTCGGGGATGGTGGCACCGCTCTCCCACTTCGCGTATGCCTGACGGGAGATGCCGACCCTCTCCGCGATCTCCTCCTGCGAGAGGCCGTGGATGCCTCGCAGCATGAGCAGGTTGTCCTTGAGCACGCAAGCCTCCCTACAGGTCCGTCCTCTCGAAGCGCGCGGCGGAGCGTCCCAGCGCGATCCCGGTGAGGACGATATAGCACATCACGCCCGCCGCGAGCAAGCCGAGCTGCAGGGGCAGGCGGGAGAGGCCGAAGGCGTTCAGCGCCCCCAGCCCGGGAACGTGGTGCAGGACCTCGGCGGCCGCGATCACCGCGAACGCAACGACAGTGAAGGCCGCGAAGGGCTTCCCGAACTCATGCGACGTCTTGAAGAAGCCCGCGATGAAGATGAGGTTGAACAGCCCGAACATCAGGAACGCCATACCGAGCGCGAAGGGGTTCGCGTTCATGAGCGCGTTCTTGAGGTATACCGGCGAGTCTGCGAGCGCGGTCATGCGAGTGGCCATCGCGATCGCCATGAGCAGCAGCGTGCAGAGCTCGACGGCACACGAGAAGTACAGCTTGCCCCGTGCCACATCCTGCTTGGGAACGGGAAGCAGCGCCGAGAACACCAGGTCGTTCGCCTCTCGCGCGTTCTGGAAGCTCTGGAAGATGCCGAGGCACGAGAAGAACACGCCGCACAGGATCGGGTATCCGGGGAGGAGGAACATCAGGCCGAACACGATGAAGGCGTACGAGAGCACCGAGGCGGAGAGCCTCATCTCCTTGACCAGCAGGCTACGCATCGCGCGTCCCCCCCTCCAGGCGAAGGAAGGACTCCTCGAGCGTCTCGCCCGGCCTCTGATGGCGGTCGGCGAACTCCTCCTTGGGCACGCAGGCCACGATCCTCCCCTTGGAGATGTACACGATGTCGTCGGCGCACCGCTCGATGTCGGAGATGATGTGCGTGGAGAAGAAGACGGCCACGCCCATATGCTTGATCTGGTCGAAGAGCCCCAGGAGCTCGTCGCGGGAGAACGGGTCGAGGCCGCTGGTCGGCTCGTCCAGGATGAGGGCCTCTGCGCCGTGGGAGAGGGCGAACAGGAGGTTGCACTTCACCTTCATGCCCTCGGAGAGCTCGTGCGGGGCCTTGCCCTCGTCGAGCGCGAACGTGCGTAGGTAGCCCTCGTACTTCGCGTCGTCCCACGTGTCGTAGAAGAGCTTCATGACGCTCTTGATGTCGCGGATCCTCTTGCGCGGATACCAGCTGATGGTACCCGTGGAGTACCCTATGCGCTTCTTGATCTGCGCCTCGTTGCCCGCGAGCGGCAGCCCGAAGTAGTCGATCTCTCCGCGATCGGGATGGGTCAGGTTCAGCATCGACTTGATGGACGTCGTCTTGCCAGCGCCGTTGCGGCCGATGAAGCCGGCGACTCGCCCCTCGGCAAGCGAGAACGAGACCGCGTCGAGCGTGAAGCCGGGATACGCCTTGGTCAGGTCCCGGACGGTAACGATGTTCATAGCCGCTCCTTAGAGAGTATGATTTCTATGAATACGGTATCGTTTGGTTGCGCCCAGTTCCACCAACAACACGTGGCAGATATCGGCCATTTTCGTTAGCTTTGGTTGCGTCGCCCACACGGGGACTGAGACGGGAATCCCGGTCCCAGTGATACCCGTGGCAGGGCCGCCGGGCTTGTGCTCCCAGGGCGCATGGTGACCTACGCGTCGCTACGCCTTAACCATGAGGAATGGCCCCAACGTCCCCGCGCTCCCTTGCGTCTTGCGGGGCACGCCTGATATACCATGAGCACAAGGCCCATCACAAACAGCGCGACGGCCAAAGGCGACCAGCCCACGGCCATTCCGCAGAGCGCACCGGGTACGAAGAGCGCCGCACCCAGTATCGCTCTTGTCATGCGGTCGGTGCCAGAGCGCTGCCCGTCCGTCAGGGCCGACACCTGGGTCCTCGAGAGCCTGACGACGAGCCTGCCCGAAGACGCCCTCTCGATGAGGCCGGGAAGCTGCCCTAAGGCCGGGATGGCGGCCTCGCCCATGTCCTTGAGCTGGGACAGCAGGCCAGACGGGCCATCGGCCCTTCCCTCGCCACCCACCAGGTCCTGTGCGAGGGGAGTGAGCTCGCTGACAAGGTCGATGTCAGGGTTGAGCCTCTGGCAGATGCCCGCGACGGTCGCCACCGCCTTGCCTAAAAATGCCACGTTGGCGGGCAGCTGGAACGGCTGCTCGTACATGAAGTCGCGCAGCTCGTCACTGTAGTTCTCGAGCGTAGATATGGCCTTGTCGGGATCGCCCACATCAAGGTGTCCGAGCAGCGCCAGGACGGCCTTGGTGAAGCCCTCGGTATCTGTGCCAGGGCGTATGAAGCCAAGATCTCCCAGCCTATCGACCAGGGAAGCCGCGTCCCGCGAGAAGATGGCCGTGACCACTCCCATGAAGCCTTTGCGCATGTCATCGCTGATCGTACCCATCATCCCAAAGTCGAGCAGCACGATCGTGCCGTCAGCTTGCACGTGGACGTTGCCGGGGTGTGGGTCCGCGTGAAAGAGGCCGTCGTAGAGGATCATCTCGGCAAAGACGTCAATGAGGTCCGTCGCGAGCTGGGCTCGGTCGATGCCCATGGCATCCAGGGCGCCGATGTCGGAGATGCTGACACCCTCCATGTACTCCATGGTCAAGACCTCGGACGACGAGGTCTCCCAGTGGATGTCCGGCACGGCGACATTCGGGAAGTCGTGTAGCTTTTCCCTCACTGCCTCGGCGCTTCTGCCCTCGCGCATGAGGTCGAGCTCGGCTGAGACCGTGCGCTCGAACTCGCCATAGAGCTGATCGAAGTCGATGGTGTCACCCAGCCTCGTATAACGTTGCGCCATCCCAAAGATTGTCTTGAGGGCGGCAAGGTCCGTCTCGATCGTCTCGGCGATATGCGGGCGCAGTATCTTGACGGCCACGCGCTGGCCAGAGACGAGCGTGGCCTCATGCACCTGTCCGAGCGAGGCGGCAGCCAAGGGCTCTCGCTCGAATGTCGCGAAGGCCTCGCCAACCGTTGCCCCGACGCTCTTTTCGAACACATCGGCAATGTCCTCGAACGGCACCGGCGGCACGCTGTCCTGGAGCGCACTGAGCTCCTCGGTATACTCGCGCGGCAGCATGTCAACGCGAACGCTCAGGTACTGGCCAAGCTTGATGATGAGACCGCCGAGCCCCTCGGCAACTTCTCTGAACCGCCTCGCCTGACGCGCGTAGGTCCTGTGCTCGAGCCTTCTCTGCCTGCCCGCCGAGCGCAGGCGCCTGCCCGCATCGAGCCACCAGAGCTCCAGGCCAAAGCGTGTGAAGAGACGCACGACGCGTCCGTAGCGGCCCCTGTCCATGGCTACTCCTTCGGCCTGCCCGCGTCCAGAGTCGACCGGGACGCATCGCCATCGGTTGGCCTGGCACCTGCGCCCTCATCTGCGCCCTCGTCTTCCTCGGGACCCTCGCCCCAAGACATGCCACGGAGATCGCGCGCAAGCCTCTCCAGGTGGCCCGAGCGGGACAGGAGCATGTCGGCAAAGCTGTCAAAGTAGTCGGCACTCACGAGGTGCAACGACCTGCGGCGCTCGTTTCCAAAGACGACGAAGCGGTCCCCCGCCTGGATGTTGAGCGCGTCACGCGCCTCGCGGGGAACGACGAGCTGACCGCGCCCGTCAACCGTGACGGTGCCCATGATGTGATTCCCATGGGGACCGCGTGGTCCAAAGTATCCGTTGCCGCGACGATCCCTGCCGCCCTGCGGTCCCGCCCCATGGCGGTGATGATGTGTTGCGTACATCGTGGCTACCTCCCGTGTCATCGTATGTTGCCGTACTCTCATTATACCCGTATCTTTCTGATTACCCTGATTAATCAGTATAATCTTGAGTTCTTGTGATGGAAGGGTTGGGAACCCTCAGGCCAACCTCCCTTGAGTCATCTCAGCCCCCGTGAGCAGCGTCGCGATCTTGTCGAACGTATTGCCATCGCGGATGGTCAACGGCAGATAGAGGCCCTCCCACATGGACGGCCTGTGACACGCAGCTCTCAGGCGCTCTGAGTCTGCGGACTTACCCCCAGAACACCGCGTCCCTCACATGTGTCGCTTTTTTGTCGCCCACCGGTATACTCCCGGGAGGATGGGCGAATCCGCTGCATGCATATGGGAGGGCGAGGCGGCCGTTGGGAACGCGCCACCCTCGCCTGCGGCCCTTCGCGGATGGCTCGAGGGAGGGGATTGGCTGGTATGGTTTTTGATGCGTCGCTGGCTTGCATGGTCGTCGCGGCTGTGATCTCGTTCGGTGCGCCGGTCGCCTTTGTCCTGTACGCCGCCCTTGTCGCAGGTGTGTTCGAGGAGCTGGGGCGCAGCTGCGGGCTCGCGCTCCTGCTACGGTCTGGAAAGGCGGATCATGGCCTGCCTGCGCCATCGGCTGCGGCATCGGCCATGGGAGATCGATGCCATGATGGTCGTAGGCCTGTGGCCTGTCGGACGCCATGGCCCTGTGGTGCCGTTAGGATCGATCGGTTTTGCTTGTCCGGCCAGCTCCTCGTGGGCATATCGGCGTAGCCGCCCGCCCAGCTCCAGCCCGATCTCGACAGGCAGACGACGGGCACGCAGGCCTTGGCCCTGCGGTTGCGTCGGGCCAGAGCGCGCTTTTCCGTAGAGGCAGCTGGTCACCACCCCGTCCGTGAGCCGCGCGATGTCGCCCGCCCAGTCGATGTGGTCCTCCATGACCCCGAACAACAATGCCTACACTTCAAGGTCGCGGGCGTGTTCTCCTGGCACCTCATTTCCACGGAGATGCGCATGCTGTTGATCCCACACGTTCGCCTGGGTGCCACCTACCTCCTGGGCCGCTGGAACCCGTGATCGCCCGGCTAGCCAAGGGGGTAAAACGGCCGACCGTGGAGGTGTGGAGAAGCCTTTCGATAGCAGGACCGCCTTCCACAGACGTGAAGATGACTGCAGCTCCACAGGAGACGCAGGCATTTCGAAGTCCCTGTTCAGCCGAGGCTCGGCCCGTCAGCTTCTCTCCTTGTAATGCTGCGCAGAAAACTTCATGTCGTATCTGGCCGACCGAACAGGGCTACAATACAAGACATGTCTGTAACTGGAGGCTATGCCATGTTATTGAGCGACGGGGAGATACGGGAGCTAATCGAGCAAGATGTGCTCGTTAACGCCGACAAGAGCAATGTTGGAACAATCACCTGCGACCTGAGGACCAAGAGATTTGTGTTTTCAGACGGATCGAGCCGTGCAAGTTGCAAGCTGCAGCACGGTGACTCTGCGTTCGTGGAATGTGTCGAGGGCGTGCAACTTCCCCACACCATAGCTGCCCGCGTACTGCTAAAGAACTCGCGCATCCGTGAGGGTCTTACCTTAGACGCACCGCTCTATTTTCCCGGCCACCGGACGGTAGTCTACTATAGGGTGACTAACGTGAGCGCAGACACGATCACCCTGTGCAGCACACGACCGATTGCGCAGATCGCTTTCGAACGTGTGGAGAAACCTGTAGATAATGCGTACGAAGGCACCTTCCAAGACGAGATGGAGTTTCGCGGGATGGGCCGCTATGAGGACGTCTACCGTGATGAGATCGAGCGGATCGAAAACACAGCTGACGAGATCAAGTCCGTCGAGAGAAGGATGTACGGCAACGTGATGGCAATCATGGCCATCCTGGCAGGCATCTTCACCCTCGTGAACGTCAACGCTCAGGCAATGCAGGCAGATCTGAAAACTGTGCTCACGCTCAATCTGACAACCGTGGGCAGCCTCTCCGTACTTGTCGCCCTTATAGGCGTAGTGACAGGCAACGTAAAGGGAGGGGGCAAAAGATCCATCTGCATCACCTGCGTTATCGCGGCGTTGTGCTTTGCCGCTGCCATTGCTTGTGCCACGCTGTTGCCGTAGGTACGTGGAGTCTCTCTGACCGCCTCACGCAGAATGCGCTTTTCCATGAGGCAGCGGACGCAGAATGCGTTTTTCCGTGAGGTGGCTCGACGTTTGCCCAGGTGAGGAAAAGCGCATTCTACGGAAAAGCGCACTCTGCGGTTGCGGTGTTACGGAAAAGCGCACTCTGCGGTTGTGGTGTTACGGAAAAGCGCATTCTGGCTGCAGCGTCTCACGGAAAGACGCACTCTGCGTGACTGCTTGCGCACAGAATGCATCTTTTGGACTGGGACACACGTAGAATGCGCTTTTGCGTGAGATGACGGAGGGGTGACGGGGACAGAGTGCGGTTTTCCGTGAGCCGTCGGGGACAGAATGCGGTTTTCCGTGAGGTGACGCCACATTTGCCCAGGTGAGGAAATCCGCATTCTACGAAAAAGCGCACTCTGCACTTGTGGCCTCACCAAAAGACGCACTCTGCGCCCCGGGTCTCACGGAAAGACGCAGTTTGAGTCGCGCGACGTTACGGAAAGGCGCACTCTGCGGTCGCGGTGCGACGGAAAAGCGCACTCTGCGCCACCGCGCCTCTGCACCACCGCGTCTCTGTCTGCGCGTGGCTCACCTACAACTTGCTCGCCCGCGCGGCCCGTCCAAGCCCCTCAAGGATGTCATCAGCAGAGGTTCCTCCCTGGGAGGCAACCATGGCCTCGACGGCGCCCTCCACAAACGGGCAGTCAGCGAGGTAGACCCTGTCATCCTCCAGATCCTCGACGACCATGCGAGCGGTCATGACAGACGAACCCATGTCCATGATGAGGATAACGCCATCATCGCCCAAGACCTGCCCTATCGCTGCCTCTATGCGCTCGTAACTCGTCCCGAACCCTCCGTCTTCCAAGCCCCCCGCAGCAACCACCCGTGCGTCGGGTGCCATCTGACGCCCCAGGGCTGCCGTCGCCTCTGCAAGTTCCCTTGAGTGGGACACCAAGACAATACCGACCATAGCCCCCTCCTCTCAGCAGTAGCAGGAAGCGACGGCTGACACCATATAGGCGAAGGAGGTGGCGCCAGGATCCTGGTGTCCAACGGAACGCTCCCCCAGGTAACTCGCACGCCCCTTGGTCGCGCGCAGGGGAATGGTGGCGACTGCGGAGGCAAAGGCGACGTCTGCCGCCTTCGCGAAGGCCAGGCGGGCGCCCTCGCCCCTGGCAACCGACGACTTCAAGGACACCACGACAGGAGCCATGGCGTCGACCATGGTCTTCTCGCCCTCAGTTGCCTTGCCGAGCTGCATGACAGCACCAACCGCAGCATCCATCGCATCCACAAAGGAGGGGAGGTCGATGGTCTCAAGGCCCTTGAGGCCAACCCCCAGCTTGCGAAAGAAGGTCCCATACAGGGGTCCCGAGGAGCCTCCCACCTTCGCGACGAGCGTCATGCCGCAGCGCTTGAGGATGTCTGCAGGCGGCATGCCGACCTCCCCCGGAAGCTCAGCGGCCACGGCCGAGAAGCCGCGTGACATATTGATGCCATGATCGGAGTCGCCAATAGGCCTGTCAAGCTCAGTGAGCTCGTCCTTGTGGGCCTCGATCGCGTCCGCGACGGCACAAAGGACCGCGATCAGCCTCTCCCCATCGGTCTTGGTGGCCACTGTATCCTCACCCATCGCTACTCCCTCCAGGCAAAGGCTTTGGCAGGCGCATCAAGAAGCCCCTTGAGCTCGTCATCTAGGCGTAACAGGGTGAGCGAGAAGCCCTGCATCTCTATCGACGTCATGTAGTTGCCAACCAAGGTTCGGTACGTGGATATCCCCTTGTCCTCAAGCAGCCTCGCCACCCTACGGTTGGCGATGGCAAGCTCCATGAGAGGGGTGCCACCAGAGCCATTCACCAGAACCGCCACCTCTCGACCGACAAAGTCGAGGTCCGACAGGATGTGCTCGAGCAGCTCGTCGACGATCTCGTCTACGGGTCGCATTCTCTCGCGGCGAACGCCCGGCTCGCCGTGGATGCCGATGCCCATCTCCATCTCGTCTGGTGCGAGCTCAAAGCCCGGCGTACCCGCAGCCGGGACCGTGCAGGGGGCGATCGCCGCACCCATGCTGCGAACGTTTGCAATAACCCGCTCGGCAATGGCCTTGACGTCGGTAAGGGAGGCGCCCGTCTCCGCCTTGGCGCCTGCGATCTTGTGGACGAAGACGGTGCCCGCCACGCCACGCCGTCCCGCCGTGAAGGTCGAGTCCTCTACGGCAACGTCGTCGTTCACCACCACGCACTCGCAGTCAATGTCGTCATCGGACGCCATGTCGGCGGCCATTTGGAAGTTCAGCACGTCGCCCGTGTAATTCTTGGCGATGAGAAGCACGCCCTCGTCGGTCGCGACCTCGCATATCGCCTTGTAGACGGCATCTGCCGACGGGGAGGTGAAGACGGGACCGCCAACAGCGGCATCGAGCATCCCTTTGCCCACGTAGCCGCAATGAGCGGGCTCGTGGCCCGACCCACCGCCGCTTACCAGCGCGACCTTCCCCACCTTCTGGTGCGTGCGGACAATGATGCCATCGCCCCTGTCCGCAATGATGTCGGGAAAGGCCCTGACCAGACCTTCGACCATCTCGGCCTCGACGTTCTCCGCCTTGTTGATGAGCTTCTTCATGATGGCACCCCAAACCGTACATGGACACATGCCCGCTGACCCTCGTCATGAGCAGGGTCAAATCGATTATAGTCTAACGCTTGACCAAGATGAGGACCTTGGGCTGTGCCACCTTGTGCCAGAAGGGCGCTCGGGCATAAGGAGCTGACTGGCCGTCGCAGATCGACGCCTCTCTCTCGGCGACTGGCGCAGCTCGGTGCCCGCCGATTGCGCGATGTGAGTGAATCACTCACTTCAGCATCATGAAGTGAGTGATTTTTTTGCCAAACCAGCTGCGACGCGAGTGAGCCAAATTACATATGAGCAGGTCAGAGCGCTACTGAAAGTATTCTCGATGTGAGTGAATCACTCACATCGCGCAGGTGGAGTGAGTGGATCACTCACATCGCGCAGGTGCCTCACCCACAAGCTCCATCACGGCTGTGGCACCACCAATCTCTGGGTCGGAGAAGTAGACCCTACCGCCGTGTCGCTCCACGATACCCTGAACCACGGCAAGACCTAGACCCGTGCCACCGGTGGCACGCCCGCGATCCTTGCCAAGCCTCACGAACCTCCCGAACACGCGCTCGCGATCCGCAGGGGCGATGCCAGGGCCATCGTCGCTCACGCGGATACGGATGAGCCGACCCGTACTGTCCAACACCTCGTGGCAGGTCACAGCCACATGCGAGTGCGCATAGCGCACCGCGTTCTCGAGAAGGTTGCGCAACGCCTGTCCTAGGAGCTGCGCGTCGCCTGCGCACACGAGTGGTTCCACGCCGCTCACGTCAAGGGATACGGCACTGCGCCTCTCGAGACTTGAGACCTCCTCGTAGATGAGGTCGCATAGGTCAAGAGGGGCCAGATTGACCTGCAGGCGTCCCTCATCCTGACGGGCGAGGGCCAAAAGGTCGGCCACGATGCCCTGCAGCTGCTCGTTCTCGTTCGCAAGATCGCTCAGGAGAGTGGACGGGTCGACCGCCTCGGGATGGGCCCGTGCGGTCTCGAGCATGATCTTGGTCGCGGCAACAGGACCCTTGAGCTCGTGCGACGCATCCGAGACGAAACGACGCTGCGCGTCCATCGCCGCCTCGATTCGCGCAAGCAGATCGTTAAAGGTCCTAGCGAGGCGAGAGAGGTCCCTGTCGCCGTCTGGTACGCTTACGCGTCGCGAGAGATCACTCGCCGTGATCGCCTCGGCACTCTGGCGCATCCTTTCGACGGGCCGCAGCGTCCTTTCGGTCATGTGCCAAGAGAACAGCGCCACCACGACCAGCAGGAGGGCGAACACTGCCGCCAGTAGAAGGGCAGCCCCTCGCCCCGTCGCGACCGCAGGCGCAATCGAGGTGAGAGCAACGATGGTGACGCTGCCGTGAGTGGGGCTTGTAGCCTCGCGCTCCATAGCGAGGAAGGGACCCTCGACGCCGAGGACCTCAGAGGCCCTCAGGGAGAGTGCTGGGGATGCCGAGGCCTTGGTGGCCCGCGCCGCAGCCGCGATGAGGGAAAGCGCGGGAGAGCCTGCACGACTCCCCTCAGCAGTACGGTCCCCGTCCGCATCGTCGTGGTCCACATCGTCGTGGTCCCCGTCGTCGTGGTCCCGTACCCGCCCGTTACGCTCGCCTAGATCCTCGTCGTCGCGATCCCGCGCCTGCCCATCTGCGTCGTCGGACCTCTCACGGCCACCCTCATGGTCACCCTCGTGCTCGGTGGCCTCGCCCCTCTTTTCCTTGGCATCCTCGTCTTCCCCAGGCCGCAAATCGTCCTCGTCGTCGAGCTCAAGCTCGACATCGTCGTCGAGCTCCGCCTTTTCGCCGATCGCAAGCCCAGTCAGCGGTGCGAGGCCGCGTGCGTTCTCGCTCGCCACAATGACCCTACCGTCGGCGCCAACCACCTGCACGATGGTCGGGCCAGACGAGTCGACGGCCGAGGCAAGATCTCCCCTCTCCACAGCCGATCGGGCAAGGTCGAGCCTCTCGACGAGGTTGTCAGAAATAGCCTGCCGCACCACCTGCATCACGCCATAGGAGGCCACCGCAAGCAACAGGAGCATCACGGCGGTCGTGGCGCACAGCGTGGACAGCACCACCCTGCCCCGTATGGTCTTGGGTCCTGGCACCATGCAATCAGCCCATTCGATACCCGACGCCACGCACGGTCTCGATGAGTGACGTTCGACCGCTCCCGTCGAGCTTCTTGCGCAGGTAGCCGATGTAGACCTCCACTACGTTCTCGCTTCCCATGAAGCGTGCGCCCCAGACGTGCTCGAGAAGCTGCGCCTTGGTGAGCGCGATGCCTCGTCTGAGCACGAGGTACTCGAGCAGGGCGTACTCGCGCGGCGTGAGCTCGATATGACTTCCTCCCCGCTCCACGCGCTTGGAGGCCATGTCGAGCCTGAGGTCTCCCACGCAGAGCACCTTGCCCGCCGCCGCACCACCGCGCCTGGCGAGCGCCCTGATGCGCGCAAGCAGCACGACCATCGAGAAGGGCTTACGCAGGAAGTCATCCGCCCCGACGTCGAGGGCGTCCGCCTCGTCGTACTCGCCATCCTTTGCCGTGAGCATGAGGATGGGGGTGGGAACGCCTGAGGAGCGCAGGTTCTGGCAGACCCGGTACCCGTTGAGCTCGGGAAGCATGATGTCAAGCGTAATCACGTCGTACGACTGCGCGAGCGCCTTGTCAAGCGCGACGTTGCCGTCAAAGGCCACGTCAACCGAGAGTCCCTCGGCCTCGAGGCTCTTCTTGAGGTAGGAGACGAGCTTCTGGTCGTCTTCGACAATGAGCACGCGCATGGGGCCATCCTGTTCGTCGTGACGTCGCGAGTGATGACGCGAGTGATGACTGACGGGTGATCTGTCTTTCCATGATACAGGAGCGATGGAACATCGTGGGGTAAATGGCGTGGGGTGCGCCCGTCGACGCAGCTGCGGGCGACTCGTCGTTTGCCGCCCGCTTGATGGAATGGCGTGGGGTGCGCCCGTCGACGCACCCCGCCTGTGCCCCTGGTCGATGCCCCGATCGCCCTCAGTCGTCGTGGTCGCCCCGGTCGTCCTCAACCGTCCCGGTCGCCTTAGTCGTCGTGGTCGTCGCAATCGAACGGATTGGGGTGCTGGGCCTCCCAGACGTCGTCTTCGACACCGGGATGGGCGGCCTTCCAGGCATCCTTTGCCGCCTCGTACTCCTGCCTGGTTGCAAAGGTAGTGCCATCTTGGCCACCATCTGGGGCAGTGCCGCCAGATGGCGTACCTCCACCCTGTGCGACGGAGGGTCGTGGCGCCTCGTAGGGATCAAGCACGTCATCGTCGACGCCGTAGGTTTGCTCGAACTCCCGCTCGGTCATACCGTAGTGCTCCCAGAGGAACTGGTCCGTGTCGTAGAACGTGGTCTTTTTCGCATCTTCGATGATCTCCTCTAAGGTCGCGGGCACGGTCGTGGCTCCCTTGGAATCGCTCGTCGTGCTTGCAGCTGCGGATGCGATCTTTTGGGGATCGCCCGCCGTAGCTGCACGCGCGACACCAACCCCGATGACCACCAACACAGCCGTGACTATCACCGCGATGAGGGCGCGTCCCTTCAAGGACGTCTGGGCGAACGTACTGGTCTTCATGTCCCGCTCCTCTCTCTTCTCTCTTGTACCTTGGCCACACAATACAGGACGCAACTGAGAGGACGCTGAGAGACAGGCGCAGAACGTAGGGCCAAGCTCGACGAAGCTCCCGCAGGAACCTGCCGCGCGGACGTCGGCGACAGACACCTTCCGTACGCGGTATCCTAGGTACTCGACAGATGACCCGACGCCTTGGGGAGAGACCTATGGAATACCGGTTCTATGGCTGGGAGCATGCGGACATGCCGCCTGCCAATCCGCGATACGCACGCGTCAAGACCCCTCGAGACCTCTATGACCTGCTCTCTGGACTCTGGTGTGCCAAAACCTGCGCCCCGAGGTTACGGGCACAGTGGTCGCCTGAGGACAGGACGCTCGGCCAGTGCTCCATCACGGCCTTTCTCGCCCAAGACATCTTTGGTGGGAGGGTGTTCGGCATCTTGCGCCCTGGTGGCAACTTCCACTGCTACAACGTAGTGAGTGGGCGTGCGTTCGATCTCACGAGCGAGCAGTTCTCGGACTGTACGCTCGACTATACAGAGAACCCCGAACAGTTTCGCGAGCTACACTTTGCCGCAGATGAGAAGCGCCTGCGCTACGAGCTCCTCAAGGCACGCCTGGACACGGCCCTCGGGCTTGGGTGAGGGCGACGCGGTAGGGACTGCAGTCGAGGGGTCGCAAGGACGGGCACCTCACCGTGAGCTGGGACGCTCGCTCGCGTTGCGTCACCGCATGACCGATTGGCGAGCGCCGACACCCTCGCCTACCGTACAATGTCTAAGACGGCACGGGCACACAGGGAGCGGATGGCATGGCGCAGGTCAACTTTGGAAACACGCTCGTCGTAGCAAATCCCGCCGCCCACAGCGGGAAAAACGCGAACGCAGCGCGGGAAGTCGAGGAGCTTCTCGCCTCGACTGGCATGACTGCGGCTATAGGACGTCATCTCACGGCAGGCCCTGGGGATGCGACGTCCCTCGCGGCGCACTCGACCGACGTCGACACGATCGTCGCAGTCGGCGGAGATGGCCTCATCCATGAAGTCGCAAACGGCCTCGTGGCGCTTCCTCGCGACAAGCGCCCCGTGCTCGCCGTCATCCCCATGGGGTCGGGCAACGACTTCGCGCGCACCTTGGGCCTCAGAAGAAACGATGCCAAAGGCGCCCTAGAGCAGCTGCGTCAAGGCAGGCGCAAAACCATCGACTTGGGACGCGTCTCGACAGACGCTGATACGAGTGTCCACTTTGTCCAGACTCTCTCGTTTGGCCTCGATGCGGCCATCGCCCTCGACACGACCAGACGCCGCGCAGGCGGATCCCTCCAGAGGGGGTCGGGACTCTTCGTGAGCTCGGGGCTGCGCATCATGGCGACGGCCCACAAGGGCTATCCCTGCACGATGACGCTTGGGGAATCATCGCCTCGAGAGCTCAGGGAACTCATCCTTGCCGTACAGAACGGCCCGACCTACGGAGGGGGCTTCAGGGTCTGCCCTCATGCACGGCCTGACGACGGCCTTCTTGACATCTGCTTCAACGTGCGCAGGCCGCCGACCCCTGCGCTCCTGTGCCTCTTTGGCCTCGCGCGCCGAGGGTGGCACACGGCCTCGAGAGCCATCGAGTCCCAACAGCTGACGCAGCTCGAACTCGACTTCGCCGAGCGGCAGCCTCCCTGCCAGATAGACGGAGAGTGGCTTGGCGGACGTCACTTCTCGATAGAGGTCGAACCAGGAGCACTGGACGTCATCTCCCCTTAAGATCGTACGGCCCCTGCGTCCACCCAAGAGCGGATCGCTGACACAGAGGGCGGACCCGCCGCTTTCCGACGAGTCCGCCCCTACGTCCCTACAGAAACAAGAGGGCGTACAGACCCCCGCTTAGCAGGCCCCTACTTCGCGGCAGCCTGGAGTGCGGCCTTGACCTCAGCGGCGGTCTTGAGGGTGAGGACCTTCTCCGTCAAGACGTCAGCCTCTTCCTTCGTCCACTGGCTGATGATGCGACGTGTGCGCAGGATGGAGGGGGCACTCACGGAGAACTCACCCAGACCGAAGGAGATGAGCACCGGGATGAGCAGCGGGTCGGCCGCAGCCTCGCCACACATACCGACCATGATGCCCCGCTTGTTGCCCTCGGAGATGATGCGCTTGAGAGAGCGCAGGACAGCCGGCTGGTATACCTCATAGAGGTAGGCGACGCGATCATTGCCGCGATCGGCGCACATGGTGTAGCCAATGAGGTCGTTGGTGCCTATGGAGAAGAAGTCGCACACCTCGGCGAGGTTGTCGGCGATGAGCGACGCAGCGGGCGTCTCTATCATGGTGCCGACCTCGATGTCTGGGTCATAGGAGACGCCGCGCTCGTCGAGCTCCTTCTTGCACTCCTCGACAAGGGACCTGGCCTTACGGACCTCATCGAGGGCGGTCACGAGCGGTAGCATGATCTTGATATCACCGAAGGCAGACGCGCGCAGAAGGGCCGTGAGCTGGACCTTGTACTGATCGGGATTGTTCAGGCAGTAGCGGATGGCGCGGAAGCCCATGAAGGGATTGTCCTCCTTCTGGAGGTTCATGTAGGGAATCTCCTTGTCGCCGCCCACATCGAGCGTGCGGATGATGATGGGGTGGCCCTTCATGCGCAGCGCGACCTTCTGGTACGCAGCAAACTGCTCGTCCTCGCTCGGCAGCTCTTTGGCATCCATGAAGAGGAACTCGGAGCGGAACAAGCCGATGCCCTCGGCGTCATGCTCAGCTGCCGCGTTCGCGTCGTCGGGGTTGCCGATGTTGGCGACGAGCAGCTTCGTCTCGCCGTCGGCAGTGATGGTCTTCTTGCCACGGTAGGTCTCCAGAGCGGCCTTGTCGTCTGCGTAGGCCTTGGCCTTGGCACGGTACGCCTCGAGGTCCTCCTTGGAGGGCTGGACCAAGACGTCCCCCGCGCTGCCATCGACGATGACCATGTCGCCGGTCTTGATGTGTTCGGTCGCGTCCTCCACAGAGAGAACCGCGGGGATCTCGAGCGCGCGGGCGATGATGGCCGAGTGCGAGGTGCGCCCGCCCGTCTCCGTGACGATGCCGGCGACGTTCTCCTTGTCGATGTCGGCCGTCATCGAGGGGGTGAGCTCCTTGACGACGATGATCGAGTTCTCGGGCAGGGTCGAGAGGTCGACGACCTCCTTACCCAACAGATCTGCAAGAAGGCCGGTCTTAACGTCGGCCACATCGGTCGCACGCTCGCGGAAGAGCTCGTCGTCCATCTGGGAGAACATCGTGTAATAGGTGTTGTAGGCCTCACTCACAGCCTGCTCGGCGCACATGCCGGCGTCAATGGAGCTGTTGACCGTGTCATGGATGCCCTCGTCCTCGGCAAACTCGATGTGGGCGCCCATGATGAGGGCAGCCTCCTCGCCAACGCTCACCTTCATGCGCTCTATCTGGGCGTTGGTCTGGGCGACGAACTTCTCGAGGGCAGCCTCGTAGCGCTGCTTCTCCTTCTCGGGATCCTCCGGTGCAACCGGGGTGAACGAAACGTCGGGAGCCACAGCTACCTGCGCGACGCCAATACCAAAGCCATCCGATGCATTGACACCTTTGAACATTGAACCCTCCTATCGAAGAACCACCTAGACACCCGTGCTCGGAAAGCGGCCCCGATAAGGACCGCGAGAAACCCGGCCGAACCTACTTGCTCTTGCCCTCTATGAGCTTCGTGAGGGCCCCGTAGACCTTGTCGATGGTCGAGCGCCTCGCGATGCCCTTACTGGCTGCGGTCGCGGTACCGCAGGCGGAGGCAAAGCGCAGTGCCGTCTCGTAGTCGGCACCCTCCTGGGTCTTGGCAACGAAGCCCGCCACCATGGAGTCACCGGCACCCGTGGCGTTGACCAGGCGAATCTTAGCCGTCGGAACCATGTGGGTCTCGCCGTTCTCGTCGTAGAGCAGCGAGCCATGCCCACCGCAGGAGACGATGACGTTCTGCGCGCCACGCTTTTGCAGTTCCTGCGCAAAGGGGACACACTCCTCGGGCGTCTCGGGCCTTGCGTCAAAGATGCGTCCGACCTCATGGTTGTTTGGCTTGATGAGGAAGGGGTGCGCGGCCAAGGACTCCAGAAGCAGGTTGCCGGGGGCGTCGACGACGAAGCGCACGCCCCGACCCTCGAGGTGCTTCATGATGACGTCGTACATGCTCTCGGGAAGCGACTTGGGTATGGAGCCCGTGAGCACGAGCGTGTCCCCCTTGCCGATGTAGTCGATGCGCTCAAGCAGCTCGTCTACTTTCTTCTCGGAGATCTTGGGCCCCATGCCGTTGACCATGGTCATGACGATGCCATTGAGCTTGACGTTGATGCGGGTGAAACCGCGATCAAGCCGGACGAAGTTGGAGGCGACACCGTTTTTCTGCATCGTCTTGACGAGATAGTCGCCCGTGAAGCCCGCGACGATACCGAAGGCGATGTTGGCGACCTTGAGCTCGTTGAGGAGGGTGGAGATGTTGATGCCGTTTCCACCACAGTAGAGTTCCTCGCTCGATGATCGATTTGTGAAGCCCATGTCCAGTGTCAGGGGGTGCATGACGTAATCAATGGCTGGATTCAGCGTGACAGTGTAAATCAACGTAAGCTCCTTCCAAGGAACAACCTTCTGAGTATTATGCCTCAGCGAATCCCGCTACGGAACAAGAAAGCAGGCGAATGACTCTGCAAACGTAGCGAACGGCAGGACCGTTGCCGCGGTACGGACCTGCGAGCACACGCTGTGAACCCCCTGCCGCAGACCGAGAGGGTAAGAATGAGGGGCCATGGGGGCAGGCCGGCGGACCGAAGAGCCCGAAAAAGGCCGCCGAGGAAATCTCGACGGCCTGGTACGCAGTGGTGCTCCCTAGGCGACTCGAACGCCTGACCTGCGGTTTAGAAGACCGATGCTCTATCCAGCTGAGCTAAGG
>ERZ772945.1025-NODE-1025-length-20751-cov-9.924188_pt1 | contig 20751 bp, 20 predicted proteins | sample MGYA00511681_ERZ772945 | MGnify/ENA primary metagenome ERZ772945 (study PRJEB29015, sample SAMEA2737943) | human oral metagenome | biome: human oral; feature: human-associated habitat; material: dental | place: China | collected 2143 ...
GAAGGCCTCGTCCCTCGCCATCACCCGAAACATCAGGTCGTCTATGGGCCTCAGCTCGCCCATGTCCCGCCTCGCCTGCGCCATCCGGCCACCGCCCTTCCGTCCGCCTCCGTTTCCTGCCATTACCATAGCACAGGACAAGAACGCATGTTCTCTTCGATTCGAAGGTGTGGAGGTCTCGTGAGCCTGCGCGGGTTCCGGGCACTCGGGCATAGGGCCCACGGTGCCGTGGCAGTGACATGACCGCCTGCCCACACGGGTTCACAAAGCTTTATTTATACCATAGAGTGCGCTGCCTTCCTGCCACCCATCACCTGCAGTTTCGGGCCATGCACCTCTCGTCGTTGTTAGCGCCGGCTCGTCACCTATCCCCATAGTGACACGGGGACTTATTAGTGGGCGCACCGCCCGGCTCGTGTAGCTCTGGGACTCGGCCCAGGCGCAGACATCCAGGTACCTCTCAAGCGCGCCCTCGCTTGTGGGCATGGCCTCGACGCCGTCCTGGCCCCCGATCCATTCTACGAGCGGATCCCTGTGCCTCCTCAGCTCGTCGAGAACCGTCTGGCGCAGGACCGCAGTACCGCTCGCCAGCAGCTCTCCCAGCCTCGCCCAGAAGCTGGGGAATATGTCCTCGGGTATGTGGTTCTCGCTCGTGATGAAGATGTTCGAGTCAAGCAGGTAGCGCTCCAACTACGCCACCCCTTCGAAGTACTTCCGGAAGCTCGGGGCGCTCAGACCGGTGAGGTCGTAGGCGTCACGGTGGCTCAGGTAGTCGGAGTGGACCGCCGAGCGCACGGCGTCGGAGAACACAGCCCCGAGCCTGTACTGCTTGCCAAGGTAGTAGTTCCCGCCCCTGCCGCCCCTCCTGCGGCCCTCGCCCAAGCCCCCCTTGTACCGCCGGTACAGCCCGAGGAACTCGTCCTCGCCTATAATTCCGTCATCCCTCGCCTTGCGCGCGACGACGATGAGGCTCACCTTGCAGTCACGCGCAATCGCCTCAGCCTTGTCGTGGGGTGTGCCCGGCCCGCGCCCCCAGGCCGCGGCAAGATATCCCTTGGGAACGAGGAACTCGACCGCCACGGAGTTACAGAGCCTCTCCATCTTGGTTCTCGGCTCCTCGTCGTCAGGCGCGTTGCTCACGCCGGTCTGCGCGAACGCCAGGTGGCACATCTCGTGCAGCAGCTAGGAGCGAGGGGGTCGGCGAGCACGAAGCCGCGAAACTCCGTCACGCTGAGGGCACGGTGCGTGTTGTCACCGACGACCCCGTTGATAGCAACGGAGATGCCGGCGGCCTCGATCCTATCCTTGAGGAGTCTGAGCGCCTCGGGGGAGCCCTCGCGGGACTTCGCCCAGTCAGCATCGAGTCTGAGAAGACTATGTATGTCGTGGGCGAGTTTCTCAGCGGTCTCGGCAGAGAGAGGGGCGTCCTGGTAGGATCCGACGTAGGAAATGACGGGGAAGCCCTCGTGGGAGAAATATCCCCTCATCCACTCCTGCCGGTCGAGCATGGCGTCCACCGTGTCGAAGAGCCCTGGGCTCGGCTCTTCTGCCGGGGCGTCGCCAACGGTCCTGAAGTCGGCAATCTGGAGGCTGTAGTCCGGCCGCTCTCTTGCGAAGAGGTCCCTTACGCTCACGTGGACCTTGCCTGCAAAGTCCCTCAGCTGCCTCACCGTCGGCTTCCACATGCCATCGAGCCACTGGGGGAACTTTGGGAAGGCCTTCGTGACCTGCCTGTCAGAGAGGCCGCTGCGGCGAACCGCCCATTCGAGCATCTTAGGATTCAAGGTCGCCATCGTGGCCTCCTCTCAAGCGAACGGACTGTCAGAACATGTGCAAACACGCGTACAGGTACGGATATCGTATCATGCCACGTTGGCCTTTCCTGACACGGCGCCGTGAGAAAAGCAAACCGACCGCCAGTGGACGGCGACGCAGCGAGGCCGTGCCCCTCGCGGTCAAGAGGCCCTCTCCCACGTCCCCGCGATGGCCCTCGCGCCACCAGGGCGCACGCCCGTCCCCATCATCCGGCCACAACGAAGCACTGTAGGAGGAGAACAGCCATGAGAGCTAGCCGGCTAGGCGCGCCTCTCCCATCAGGCAGCCTTCGAGAACGAAGGCCGACGCGTCACGCAAGGACGGCCGCCCACTCGCATAACCCCGGGCATCTGAAGAGAGCCATCGGCGACTCCACATCCTGACGTGGTCATGCCCCATTACAGTCTTGTCAAGCCCCGAGGGACTACCCCAAACCTTGGTTTCTCGACAACGGTCTCGTTCCGCTCTCAAGTTGCCTGACCTTGTGTGTGGCCCCGGCCGGGACTGCTGGCCAACCGCCCCCGGAGGCATGCGACACAACCGGGCACCGGAGGCGGTCGCCCGAGGGAGACTCGGTGTCATATATGCCACCACGTGCGATCGCGTCCCCCATGAGGGGCCCTCATCGGATCTCAACGTCGAGGACTCCCGTCGACAAGATCCGAAAAGTCAGTTTGAACCCTTGACAAAACTATAGGGACATCCCCTGCGGTCGCACACCGATCACAGGGCGACCGCTCGACAGGCCGCCCGCTGCTCTCCCAGCCGAGGGGCTAGCGTACTCCACCTAGCAAGGACGCCAGGTTACCGGGGAACGGGCGCACATCCCCCACATGGTCGGGGCCCCCGAGACGTCCTAGTCCGGAGGGGCAGGAGAGCTGGGCGAGGAGTGACTACGAAGCATGTTCTCCATGTCCGCAGCCTTGGAGGCATCCCAGCCGGAGAGGTTGAGGGATCGGAGCGAGGAGCAGCTGGAGAACATGTGCTCCATGTCCGTCACGCGTGAGGTGTCCCAGCCAGAAAGATCGAGGGAGGCGAGCGAGAAGCAGTTGCTGAACATGCCCCTCATCTCTGTCACGCGTGATGTGTCCCAGCCGGAGAAGTCGATGGAGGTGAGCGAGACGCATTCACCGAACATATTTGACATGTTCGTGACTTGCGAGGTGTCCCAGCTGGAGAGGTCGATGGAGGTGAGCGAGGAGCATGCGCCGAACATGCCATCCATGTTCATGGCGCCCGAGGTGTCAAGAGCGGAGAGGTTCACGGATTCCATATTAGATAGGCCCACGAAGAGCCGACTGGCGTCCCTTGGTGCCCTGACGCCAGCACGCACGTCTATCGACCTGACGGCTTCACGGTCGATGCCCTGACCCTCCGGACGTCCCTTGTCATATATGCGGGCCATCTCCCCCGACACGCCGTCCGTGGGGTAGATGGTGAGCTTACCGGTATTCTCAAGCGTGTAGGAGCAGCCGCTTCCGATGGCGCCCATCCTTACGACCTGCGGGCGCGAGAGAAACGCGCGGACGACGACCACGAGGGCGACCAGCGCCATGGACAGGAGCGTAGCCCTCAGGTGCCTCGAGTCCTCCCGAGACCTTTCTCTACCTGACGGTCGCAGCATACCCATCGTCCCCTCCGTTCGTAAGGAAAGCCGCCCTGGGACCGCACGCATCCCCATGACCCTCGCTCCGCTAGTCCTTCTGATTATACGCCGCGCAGTCAAGGAAATCATCAGCCTTTCCACGCAGCAGGGCAGCCGGGCGCGCTATCGTCGTGAGGCCATGCCCCACGTACGTACCAGCCTCATTTGAGTCGTGGCGGAAGCTCGAAGAAGTCGCCCGCCGACTAGGCGGAAGAACTTCTCACGCACCCCGAGGTGCGCCGGACGCACGTTGCGCGCGCCTCTCTCGAAAGAAGTCGCGCAGCTGTCGTGCCGCCTCGTCCGCGAGCACGCCCGACCTCAACATGAAGGAGTGGTTGAGCCTCTCGTCGCGGCTCAGGTCATAGAGCGATCCAAGCGCCCCTCCCTTGGGGTCCGCCGCCCCGTAGACACAGCGGTCGATGCGGGCGTTCACCATGAGTCCCGCGCACATGAGGCAGGGCTCCAGCGTCACATAGACCGTGCAACCCGCAAGGCGCCAGTGCCCCAGCGCACGGGCCGCCGCAACCATGGCCAGGTGCTCGGCGTGGGCCGAGGGATCCCTGTCGAGCTCGCGGCGGTTGTGGGCCCGTGCCAACACACGAGGGGGTGGCGCCTGCTCCCACGCGCCCTTAGGGTCCTCGGGACTTATGTAGGCGTCGCTTGCAGGGTCATGCGCCGCCTCGTACACCACGACCGCGCCTATGGGCACCTCGCCTTCCCTTGCCGCAGCGCGCGCCTCGTCGAGGGCCATGCGCATGTAGAACTCGTCTTCCTGCGCTCGCATCCTTAACACCCCTCCTCGCCACGCCCTCCGATATGTTGTAGGATATATCCTGTGCTCCTGCGGAGGGGTGGCAGAGTGGTCGAATGCAGCGGTCTTGAAAACCGTCGAGCGGTAACCCCGTTCCGAGGGTTCGAATCCCTCCCCCTCCGCCATCATACGCCCAGCACCGCCATACCCAGCCGCATCCTCTACGTCGCACCACTCGACCGCGTGCTCGTGGGCTACCGCACAGCTACGCTGAGCATCAAGGCCCTCTACCTGCGCAGGCACGGACACCCGCTGTGAGGCGGCCGTGCGCCAAGGGCGCGCCTTGTCGCTCCGGCCCCATTGCCCGAAAAGAGCGCAACAGGGTATACTGTCCGGCAGTACTAAGTCGGCCATCCGGACCGTGTCGGTAGCTTGGCAGAGGGAGGATATCATGCTTGTTGTCATTCTGATCATTGTTGCGATCGTCGCGGCTTTGGCGGTGTGGTTCATCTCGATATACAACAACATCGTAACTAAGGACAACCGCTGCGACAACGCGTGGCAGACCATAGATGCCCAGCTCCAGCGGCGCAATGACCTCATCCCCAACCTCGTGAACACGGTCAAGGGCTACACGAACCATGAGTCCAAGACGCTCGAGGCGGTAACGCGGGCGCGCGCTGCCGTGACAGAGGCGAGCACCCCCGAGGCCAAGATGGAGGCCTCCAACATGCTCACCAACACGCTCAAGACGCTGTTCGCCGTCGCCGAAAGCTACCCTGACCTCAAGGCCAATGCCAGCTTCCAGGATCTCCAGAGAAATTTGACCGACACCGAGAACAAGATCGTCTACGCGCGGCAGAGCTTCAACGACTGCGTCCTCATGTACAACAACGCCATCGAGACCTTCCCCGGCAACATCGTTGCCGGCAGCAAGTTCAAGGTTCGCCAGGGCTTTGAGGTTACGGACGCCTCCGCCCGACAGGCGCCGCAGGTCCAGTTCTAGCGGCGAGCCGCACGTAGTGCTCACCGCATGTCTGGTCACCACCCCGTCCCACGAAGCTGTGGGGCGGGGCTAAACGGCAGTACGGGCTGGCAATACGGGCCGCCACAAGGCGGAAACCCTGTGGACAAGAATCCGCTTGCCTAGCTGAGGTGGGCCCTGAGCTTCTCCTCTAGCTCCACCTTGTCAACGATGTTCTTGAGGGCGAGCTTCTTCTCGTCGGGAACACCCGCCACGAAGTCGGCAAGATCCCCGCCGACGACAAAGAGGTCGGCGGCCGTCGGGTTGATGTCCGAGACGGTGGTGTGGTCAACCTCTATCTCGGGGTGACCGAGCTTCTTGACGATCTCCTCGGTGTTCATGTGAACGATGAGGCTGGAGCCCAACCCCGATCCGCATGCGCACATGATCTTACGAATTGCCATGACGCACTCCTTCTCTTGGGTAGCGCCAAGCACATGTCCGGCGCCACACAGTGACGATACCTTGATTCTAGCCACTTTAACATCGCTCAAGTCGAGCTTGTCGGCCACCGTCTGCCTCTTGTGGGGAAACGCAAATGACAAAGACGCGAGTGGCAAACATGCTCTCTACTCGACCGTCTCCTCCTGCTTCTTCCCCTTCTTGGGGGCCACGAGCTTGTACACGATGGGAAGGAGGTAGAGGGCTACGCACACAAGAACGAGCGGCAGGCCACCCGCAACGTGAACCACATTGCCAAAGGCGATGCCCATCCAAGAGAAGTCGGCATCCGAGAAGGTCGTCCCAACATAGCCCAGCTGCGTGAAGACGGGCATGCAGATGGCAGGCAAAAAGGTGATAAGCAAGCCGTGGACGAAGGCACCGGCAACACAACCCTTCCATCCGCCCTCGGCGTTTCCAAAGACGCCAGCGGTGGCACCACAGAAGAAGTGGGGAACGACGCCCGGCAGGATAAGGGCGACGGGGAAGGCGACGTTGCAGCCGATGAGGATGAGCAGGCCCACGATACCGCCGACAAACGAGCTCAAAAAGCCGATGATCACGGCGTTGGGCGCGTACGTGAAGGCGACAGGACAGTCGAGCGCCGGCTTAGCGCCGGGAACGAGCTTGTCGGCGATGCCCTTGAAGGCGGGTACGATCTCACCGATGATCAGACGAACGCCAGACAGGATGATGTAGACGCCACCGGCAAAGGAGAGGCCCGAGATGACACACCACACGACCCAGTTGGTGGTCGTCTCCTGCCCCACGTTGAGCAGGACCGCAAGGTGCTTAAACTGGGGATAGGAAAAGGCAAGCTCATCGGCGGTGATACCGGCGGGGACGGCGCTCAGAAGGCCGCGAGCAACGGCGACGCCGGTCACGACAAGAAAGAAGAGCACCATGGTGAGGCCGATGGAAACAGTGGTGTCGCGCAGGAAGATGAGGCGCTTTGGAAAGCTGATCTCCTCCGTGCTCTTCTTGTTCGTAGAGAACAGCCGCCCCACCTGACCGGCAAGCCAGTAGCCGATGCCACCAAAGTGCCCGAGCGCGATAGCGTCTCCTCCGGTCACCTTGCGATAGGTGAGCTGGCAATACGCGGGCGAGAGGACCATGATCAGGCCAAGCAGGCAGCCCCCGGCAACGTACAGCTCGACGCCTACGAGTCTGCCGGCACCGCCGAGGATGACGGCGAGCATGCAGGCCATATAGAGCGTATGGTGACCGGTCAGGAAGATGTAGGGCATGCGCGAGAAGCGCGCGAGGACAATGTTGAGCGCCATGCCAAGGGCCATGATGATGGCCGAGGCAGTGCCAAAGGTGGTGAGGGCATCGGCGACGACGGCCTCGTTGTTGGGGACAACCCCCTGCATGTTGAAGGCAAAGTTGAAGACCTCGCCAAAGGCGAGCAGCGAGTCAGACTGCAGAAAGGCAGATCCCGCAGAGAGGACCAGAAAACCCACGATGGTCTTGAGGGTGCCCTTTATGACGTCCTCGACTGGCTTGCCCTGCAGACAGAGGCCCAGCAGGGCCAGGAGGCCAACCAGTATGGCCGGGGTCGACAGGATGTTGATGATAAAGCCAAGTGCAGCCATGTACTCCTCCTTTAAGCTGTTGCTACACAGGTCAACCGATTTCCACAACTGTTCTTTAGTTAGGCGTCAAAGTCAACGAACAGCTGGTACACCTCGTCTGCGTCGGCCGCCGTCGCGGCCCTCTCGATGTTTGCGGGATCTGCAAACATCGAGGCGAGGATACGCATCACGTCTATGTGAGAGTCGGGATCTTTCGCCGCGAGCGCGACGAGCACGCGCACGGGCTCGCCTGGCTTGTACTCGACGCCCGCGCGACAGATCGTGACGGCAAGCTGCTGCTTGATGACGCCCTGCTCGGGGCGGCCGTGCAGCAGCGCCAGGTCGGGCGCGAGGACAAAGTACGGGCCAAACGTATGGACGTTCTCGATAATGCCGTCTATGTACTCGCTCTTGACGTAGCCTCCGTCCACCAGCGGCCGCACAGCGACGTGGATCGAGTCCTCCCAGCCCTCACAGGAGTCGACGATCTGCACGTTCTCGCGCTTGAGCATGTCTTTCATCGCGCCCATGGCCAAGCTTCCCCATCCTTCCCAACAAGCCAGTGCTGCGGGTCACCATGGGACTTGTTTGGCCTCACTAATTTCCTGCATACTTCGCAGAACAATCACATTATAGCGTAGATGAGCGCGAACCTTTGCACGATGAGCTCATCGGTAGCCCCAGGCCCACCCACATAGCACGACACTGCTGGCCTTGGAGCGAGCCTACCCCAACGATGGAGCCCGTCTGCACGAGAGGGGACGAGAAGAGCAGAGGTTTTGCGCCCACGGCAACTTTCGCTTCACGTCAGTGAGTGACTTCTCGGCCGTCATCACCAGTACGAGTGACAGTAACGTCCTCGGTCGTCTGGCGCGCAGCGGGGTGTCCACGCTGCGCGCAGCATGAGGGACAATCTTCAGCCAAACGACGCGACGCTACTGCCCGCGCACGTACTCCTTGAGCAGCTTGCCATCATAGCTTACCGTACACACATACGTGCCCGTGTTTGGCACCCCGGTGTTCTCCATCAGCCCCGAGCCCATCACGATCAGGTGGTCGCCCGCGTCGGCGAACTCGGCATGGTAGTACCCCTCGGGCAGGGGGATGTCCGTCGTGAACTTGCCGCCCACGGGCACGAACCGGTATTTTGAGGGCTCCATGAGCTCGCCACGCTTCTTCACCTCGATGTACGCCTTACCTGCGGCCACCGCCCGAAGCGTTACCCCCTCGCTCCCAGTCGCATGGTACACGCTCAACGCGCAGCCATCCTCAAGTGCGATGGTGATCACGGCAGACCCATCCTCGCCTGATAGCCCGCATCCCTCCGTGAAGCAGACGCAACCGTCAGAGACCATAGGGACCCCTATATCTCCCCACTCGTTCGTGTACAGCTCGCGAACATCGCTTCCATCCAGGTTCTGCGAATAGAGCGTTCCTGTGGATTTGGGTGAGGACGTGTTACCGGTGCTCTTGTTGCAGACGAAGTAGACCTTGTCCCTGGTGAGCGTCACGTTAGAGCCAGATACGGTACCAAGAACCCGTTGGTTTGCCCCATCCTCGTCCATGGCAAGGATCCTGTGCGTTGCATCATGCTCATCGATGTTAACTACAACATAAAGCGTGTGGTCAAAGATGTAGGCATCCTTCACGTATTCGGTCGAACCACCCGCGCCGGATGCAAAGACAGTCTTCCTGTCGCTGCCATCGAGCTTGATGCTACAGACGTCGTACGATCCTCGCATCCCGCTTCCCCCCTCATCAAGGTAGAAGTCATGGGCCCAGCAGAAGAACAGTCGGTCCCCACTTCTACTGAAGTCCCAGGCAAAAGGTTCGTCAGCCTTCGTACAGTCCACCCATAGGATGCGCTCTGGATCGGCACCGTCCTTCGCGATGCGGCAAAACCCGTTCTTTGCGGCAGAGAAGAAGTAGTCCTGGCCATCGACCGCCATGCCGAGCATGCTGTCGGCATGGGCCGCGTCTTGCGTATCGTCAGCTCCGAGGCCGACCGCACTCGCCCCCGAACGCGCATCTGCTCCGTCTCCCGCCGACCGTGCGGTTGGGTCCATCTGGAGCACCTGCCCGTCATAGTCCATCAGGCAGACCCTCGTGTGCCTCGTCTCGTTATAGTTGCGCATCGTCACGATCAGCCCCGTGCCGATATCCTCGATGTCGATACCGCCACAGGCATCACAGGGCAAGGGAACGGTACGCATCGGACCACCCTCGAGCGGCACGATGCGCAGGTGCGCGATGCGCGCGTCGCGCACGACCTTGCCTGTGAAGTATGCCCTGCCATTCGCATAGACCACATTGCCGAGGAAGTTGATCTGATCCTCATCCGACGCGTCCACAGGGTTAAAGTGATATGCTGCCTTCGCGTCGGAGCCGTCAGGCGCGATGGACATGAGGGACGTTGGCGTCCCGTAGTCATCCTCGACAAAGCAGATGCGGCCATCATGGGCGTCCAGTGCTCGAATGGTTATGGACGAGCTCACATAGAGCTGCTTAACGTCACTCCCATCCAACTTCGACGAGCAGAGCGTATTAAGGGAGTCGCGATCCTTGCCTTGGACAAAGTACAGCCGATCGTTGAGGACCACGGCCTCGCCATACGCGTCATAGACTGTCCGCTGGTTAGAGCCGTCCTCCGCCATCGACCAGATGACGTGCGACGTCCCGTCAGAGCCTCCATCCTGCCGCCCGACGACATAGAGCTCACGATCGCGCGCATAAAGGTCGATGACCTCGTCCGAGCCTGCGTCGAAGACGGTCGTGTCGTTTCCACCATCCTCGTTGATGCAATGCACATGGTAGGAGCAGTCCTGCTGCTGCGGGGACGCCTGCGTCTCTACGAAGTAGACGCGTCCATCTCCCTCGGCAAGGCAGGTTGGCGTCCTCAGGCCGTCTTGTGCCGGCTGCGGCAGCGGGCGGATAAGCTCGACGTCCGTCTTGCCCTCCTCGATCCGGCAAACGCCCCCCAGCTCCTGCGACACGAAGTAACGATAGCGCGCGCGGCGGGGTACGACAAAGATGGCCAAGGCTATCGCCAATGCGGCGGTTGAGGAGACAAGCGCCATGATGAACAGAGCTCGACGTCTGTGCGAAGTGGCAGGCGCCGGCTGCGCGACGGCTGTGGGGCCGGAAGCTGTGGACGACTGCGTAAGGTCTGGTGAGCCGGCGACGCCCGGTACCTGCGCACTGGCGGCACCCGGCATTTGCACGGCTTCCATCGGTGCGCCACAGCGCGTGCAGAACCGCTGTCCCTCTGATACGAACGCCCCACAGCTCTCACAAAACATGCCTGCCTCCCATCAAGCGCCGCCCCGCAGCTAACCCCGCTGACACGGACTTCCTCTCATGGTAGCGCATCCATCAGCATGCTATCAGCCAGAGATTGGCTATCGTCGCCCCCTCCCGCCTCCCCAACACCCCGTCGCCTTACCCCGCATCACCCTCGTACGTATCACCCTCGTGCGCATGCGCAGTTTTACGACCCAACTTGCCATGTGCGCGTGTACAATCGATCGAAGGAGTGGCACGCAAACGGTACGGCACCGACGCCACCCCCATCTGCAGGCAAGGAGAAGGGACTTTGATGAAACCTCGACCTCACAGTCGATAACCCCTCGGCGGCTCCCCGTTGGTCTCGCCGTGAGGTACCCCAGGTGATACAAGCGTCGTGCACCCGTGCGAGGCACGTGACGCCCAACCAACAGAGGAGCTCGTATGATCTACCTGTCCCAATTGGTGGGAAACCCCGTCTATGACCTTGATGGCGAGAAGATCGGCAGGGTCAATGACCTTGGCATTGCCACGGGGGAGGTCTTTCCGCGCGTGACCTCGCTTGCCGTGGAGGGTCCCGGCAAGACCCCCTTTATGATTAGTTGGCGCAAATACGTTGGCAGCTTCAACGAGGACGAGATTCGTCTCAAGGTCATCGCGACAGACATTCGGTTCAGCTATCTACAGCCCAACGAGGTCCTCATTGCTCGCGACCTTCTGAACAAGCAGATCGTCGATACGCGAGGGGCCCGCGTCGTGCGCGTAAACGACCTCAAGCTCTCTGACACAAGCTCGTCGCAGCTTCGCCTGCTCGGCGCCGAGGTGGACCGTGGGGGCTCCCCCCAGGGCGACCACCACGGCGCTGCCCTCCTTCCGCACGACTGTGAGGGCCGCCCCGGGCACCAGCCCTGCCGCGTCGAACTCGCGCAGGGCCTGCGGATCGCGGTCCGACACCCGTGCCACCACGCACCCCGCGCCCTCGCCGACCAGGGGGAGCAGGACACCCGCCTCGTCGGCGACCGAGCCGTCGGGCCTGGGGATGGGGTCCCCATGGGGGTCGCGCGAGGGGTGGCCCAGGACCCGGTCGAGGCGCTCGAGGAGCCGGTCGGAGACCGCGTGCTCGAGGGCCTCGGCCTCCTCGTGCACCTCGTCCCAGTCGAACCCCAGCGCCTCGTGCAAGTAGGTCTCGAGCAGGCGGTGGCGGCGGACGATGCCGATGGCGACCCTGCGCCCCTCGGCCGTCAGATGCGCCTTCCTGTAGGGCTTGTGGTCGATGAGCCCCTGCTCTGTGAGCCGCGCGACGTTCTCGGAGGCCGTCGAGGGCACGACGCCCATGCGGGCGGCCACCTCGTTGACGGCGACGCCGTCCTCGCCACGCTCCTGCGCGCTCCAGATGATCTTGAGGATGTCCTCGACGACGGGCGAATGCCCTGTCCGCGCCTCCCCCATTGCCGCTCCCCTCACCGTTGCCTCGCGACGATTCTAGCGCCTTGGTCACATCGGCCGGGCCGGGACGGCCACGGACTTGCGCGGGCGCCCGCGGCCCCTGTATAGTGTTTTCTCGGTCGCAAGACCACCCGCGTCATTAGCTCAATTGGCAGAGCAGCTGACTCTTAATCAGCGGGTTGAGGGTTCAAGTCCCCCATGACGCACTACTGCTCCGGCTCTGGTCGGCGCAGTCCCGCGTCATTAGCTCAATTGGCAGAGCAGCTGACTCTTAATCAGCGGGTTGAGGGTTCAAGTCCCCCATGACGCACCCAGTGACCGGCGGCCCGATGGGCCGTCGGTTCTCGTATCCGACCAATCCATGGGGAGCGCCCGGCCCACAGCGCGGAGACGGCCCCCTCGCGTGCGCGCCGTCTCCGACCAATACAATGGGCGCACAAGGCCCTGAGCGCCCACGGAAGGAAGACGCACAATGGACGAACCGTTCATGCCCGACACCGAAGCACTGTACGGCCCGGAAGCCGGATCGGACAACGACTCCGCTACGGCGGACGGGGGCGCCGAGCCCGGTGCGGGCACCGGGGGCCGCGTGCGGGCCTACGATCCCCAGGCCATCGCCGATCCGGCGGCGAGGCGCCGGGCGTGGGAGCGCCTCTACGGCTTCGTCGAGTACTTGAACTCCACGTGGGGGGCGCTGCGCAACAGCAGGGGCGTCGGCGATTACTACATCCGCGCGGGATGGTGGACGAACCCGATCATCGTCGCCCACCTGGCCGCCCTGCAGGGCGAGTACGCCGAGGCGTGGCTGCTGGACGCCGACCGCGGCGCGGGCGCCACCCTGATGCTGCGCGCCGTGGAGCACACGGAGTCGGTGCTGGTGCGCGTCACCGGCAAGAAGGGCACGGGCTTCGGCTGGTCGCAGGACGCGATGGCGACGAAGGGCATGCGGTGGGACCGCTCCACGCCCCCCGCCGCCTACGGCTCGAACGTGGCGCCCAGCGCCGAGGCCCGCCGCGCCGAGTACTTCCGCCGTTTCCTCGACGAGACGAACGCGGGCGAGGCGCCGACCGCGTTGGCCTTCTTCGAGGGCCTGTGCGAGGTGGAGGCCGGGGCGGACTCGTAGGCCGGTCCCGGCTGCCGACGGCTGGAGCGCCCCGGGACCGGTCGCTCCGAGCGCCCAGCGACGGGGCGGGGCCAGTTGTCACAGCCGTCGCGACGGCCCGGGGCGGACCCGCCCCCTACAGCCGTCGGGAAGGCCCTGGGCGGGCGCCCGCCCAGGGCCCCGGTGCGGCCCTGCGCTGAGTTAGTGCCCGGGCCAGGAGCGGATGGTCGTGAGGGCGTCCACCGCGTGCTTGTCCCACACCTTCCCGCCGATGACGACCCCCGCCGCGAGGACCACGACAGACCACACCAGTGAGAACGCCATGGAGGCCGCGACCGGCACGGTCCCCATTTCTCCCAGCACGATGAGGACGAAGGACGGCGCCTGGACGACCGCTGTGCCCAGGAAGGACCCCAGCTGTATGAGCATCGTCGTCAGGAAGGAACCGGTCCCCTTGGTGGACAGCGGCGAGGCCCCCGGCGGCTGGACCGGGTAGACCCACCACGCGCCGAAGGACAGGGTCGTCGCCGCCGCGCCCGAGAAGAGCACGAACCCCATCACCTGGTGGAAGACGAAGGAGTAGGCGTCGGAGCGGGCGACCGCGTCGTAGACCAGGTAGGACGCGACCTGGATGATGAGGACGGGCAGGGATCCGGCCAGGCGCCCGAGGCGCTCCTCCCGCCCCTTCATCCCACTGGAGATCACGATCCACGCCCCGGTCGAGTCGTACTGCATGAGCGCTCCCACGATCAGGCCCGTGGTGATGGGGACCAGGTAGAGGAACAGGGTCGCGTTGAAACCCCCCGCCTCGGGCGGTAGCTGCGTTTTGAACAGGTACGCCATCAGCGGGAAGATCAGCATCAGGGGCAGGTTCATCATGATGCGCGGATCGCGGAACCAGTAGTGCAGGGTCCGCGCCGCCAGGGTCGCCGACCGCGGCCCCATGCCGAGGGCCAGGTAGGGCCCGGTCTCGGCCAGCCCCGCTCCCCTGGACTCGTTGACGCGCTGGACCCTCTCGGCAACGGCCTTCGACTCGTCGACCAGGTGGCGGCCCTCCTCGATCGCCCGCTGGGCCTCGGGGGCGATGGGTTGGGCGGAGCCGCTCATGACGGGCTGGAGGACCCTCATCCACAGCGCCCAGCCCGCGACGGCCGTGGCGACGACGATCGCCAGTCGGGCCCCGGCCTCCGCGTAGCGCGCCGCGGCGAGCGACTCGACGAAGCCGAAGGGGGCTCCGAAGGGGCTCCACAGCGCGACATCGGTGCTCCAGTTCATGGTGGTCTCGCTGAAGTTGCGCGCCAGGTAGTTGATCCACACTCCCATCGGCGTGACGATGATGAAGAACGCCATCGTGCCGATGATCGCGACCAGGTCGCGCCTGCCCGCGGAATTGATGCGAACGGCGAACCAGGTGGCGACCGCCCTGCCCCAGATGAGGGAGAGGGCGAGCGTGGTGAGCGCGGCCGCCAGGGATCCGAGGGCGTGCAGGGGCACCCCCCGCCAGGCGTTGAACCACGCGGGCATCAAGAGGACCATCGTGGACAGGGCGCCGCCGAAGCCCACGCCGCCCGCGGCGACCAGGCCGACCCCGAGTCTGCGGGTGGGGCCCACGTAGGGCGAGAGCCTGTCCGGGGCGAGGGTGTTGTCCAAGGCGCCGAAGAGGACCGGCAGCAGGATCCACCCGATGAAGACGGCGGGGCCGATCAGGGTGAGGTAGAAGGACATGGAGGGCGCGATCGCGGACTGCGCGGACATAGTGAGCCCGACGTAGACGAAAGCCCCCACGCCGCCGAAGTAGAGGACGCCGATGATGGACAGGACGAGCACCAGGGTCTGCTTGACCATGGTGTTCCACACCATCTTGGCTTTGAGGCGTATCAGTTGCCCAACCACGTCAGCCCCTCTTCGTTGTGGACTCCGCCGACCAGCTGCGCGAAGCGGGCGTCCAGGTCGCCGCCCTGGGCGACCTCCGCAGTGGTTCCGGCGGCCAGGACGCGGCCGTGGTTGATGACGGCGACGTGGGTGCACAGCTGCTGGACGGTGGCCATCACGTGGCTGGAGAGGATGACGGTGCCGCCCCGCTTCGTGTAGTCCATGAGGATCTGGCGGATGTTCGCCGCGGAGACGGGGTCCACGGCCTCGAAGGGCTCGTCGAGGACGAGGAGCTTGGGCGAGTGGATCATGGCGGCGGCCAGGGCGATCTTCTTCGTCATGCCCGCCGAGTAGTCGGCGATGAGCTTCTTGCCGGCCTCGGTCAGGTCCAGCGCCTGGAGCAGCTGGTTGGACCTGTCGGAGGCGGTGGCGCGGTCCACGCCGTGGAGCATGCCGACGTGGATGAGGAAGTCGGGCCCTGAGAGCTTGTCGAGCAGGCGCATCCCGTCGGGCATGACGCCGAGGAGGGAACGGGCTTTGGCGGTGTCCCCCCACACGTCCACGCCGTAGACGAACGCGGTGCCGCGGTCGGGCCGCAGCAGGCCGGTGGCCATGGTGAGGGTCGTGGTCTTGCCCGCGCCGTTGGGCCCCACGATCCCGTAGAAACTGCCGACGGGGATGTCGAGGGACAGGTCCGCGACGGCGATGAGGTTGCCGTAGACCTTGACGAGGCCGCGGATGGCGAGCGCGGGTTCTGCGGGCGCCGCGCCATTCGGATTCACTGGCTGGGACACGATGGACCTTTCTGTCGGGGACACGCTTCGCCGCATTGTAGCCCCGGTCTCCTTTCAGCCGACAGTGCGCGCGCAACCATTGCACCGCGCACCGCATTCCCCGACCGTGTCGGCCAACTCGTCCTCGGCTGCGGATCCGCCGCTCCCACCATAGAGCCGCCCGCGCCCCCCTTGGTGCCCATCCCCCTGACGGACTACTGGGCGCTGATGACGACGTGCAGTCCCTGGTCCGGATGGTAGGTCCACGTCGCGCGGTAGGAGCCCCAGCTCTCTTCGCGGGTCCCGTCGATGGCGCGCGTCTCCCCCATCCTCTCGCGCACGGCCGACGGCGTGCCCAGTCTCTCCAGGACGCATTGGAAGACCGGCGTGGACACTCCCCCGGATCCATCGCCGAACGCCTCCATCGTCAGACTCGTCCTGTCACCCGCCAGGCGCACTCCCCGTCCGCGGGCACCGCATTCCTTCACCACGTCGGCCAACTTGTTCTCGGGCGCGAACCGGGAGTAGTAGACCCCGGCGCCCACCCCTGCGACCACGACGAGTGCGGTGGTGAAACCCAGGAGGAACATTCCGAGGCCGAACTTCCAGCACCTCTTCCTCCGGTGCCGCTCGCGCCGCGTCCGCCTACGGACTCCCGGCTCGGCGCCTTCGAGGTGGTCGCGGGATTCGTTGCGCCGCCCCCCTTCGGCTTCGGAGCTGGGAAGGCTCGTCTGCACCACCGGGACGAGGCGCGGGGCGGGTTCGGCACGGCGGCCTTGCGAGGACTCGGGCGCGAACCGCCCTTTTCCGGCCGGATACCCGTCCGGCACTGTCGCTCCCATAGGACCTCCATCGGTAGAGGACTTTTATTTACTTAATATAAATACTCGTAAATTATTTGAAAGGCAAACCTGCGAGAGCGTGTCCCAAAAAGGGTGCGGCCGCGCATCCGCCGGTCCCACCATAGAGCCGCCCCGCGTCCCCTTTGCGCCCATCCCCCTGACGGACCACTGGGCACACCGGCACGGCAGCACGCGTCGGCCTTCCCCAGCCCATGTCGCACACAAGGGACGGAATTAAGCAACACAGCGCCGCACACAAGGGCTTGATTCCGCCCTTGTGTGCGGCGCGTGTTGCGTAAACCGGGGTCCTTGTGTGCGCAACCCGGAGGACAGGGGCCTCGACGGCCGCAGTGGAACCGCAGTGGTACGAATGCGGACGCGCGTTGCCGGCACCGCGTGGGGGTTGTCGACATCGTGAGGGGGTTGTCAACACCGCGAGGGGGATATAACGCGCGTCGGTGCCAACGACGCGCGTCGGTGCGGACAACCCGCGCTCATGCCAACAACGCGCGTCGGCGTAGCAGCGCCCGACAGCGCGCGGCGCCGATAGCGCCCATCAGCACCAGTAGCCGTCAGCACCAGCAGCGCTCACCGCCTCGGACTGGGCGCACCAGCGGCAGCACCCGTCAGCGCCCCTGCGGGTCAGTCGATGCCGAGGGCCTTGCGGAGCCGAGCGACATGGCCGGTCGCCTTCACGTTGTACTGTGCCAGCGCGACCGTGCCGTCCTTCGCGACGACGACGGTGGAGCGGATGACCCCGGTGATAGTGCGCCCGTAGTTCTTCTTCTCGCCCCACGCGCCCCATGCCTCGAGGACATCGCGGGAAGGGTCCGAGGCGAGGGGGAAGGCCAGGGACTGGGCCTCGGCGAAGCGCTCGAGGGCGCTGAGCGAATCGGGGGACACGCCGATGACGGAGTATCCGGCGCCCGCCAGGCCCTCCAGGGAGTCGCGGAAGTCGCAGGCCTCCTTCGTGCACCCGGGCGTGGCCGCCTTCGGGTAGAAATACACGACGACGCCTTCGCCGCTGCGCTCCAGCGCATCGGCCAGCGACAGGGCGCCCTTCGTCGTTTCGAGCGTGAATCCGGGGGCGCGCTGCCCCACTTCGAGTCGGGTCATGCCACCAGTGTAGGAACCCCCGCCCCCGCGCGCCCGGGCGGGCGCGCGACGCCGACGTAGACGCCAATGTGGCCCAGATCCCCACCCCCGGGCGGACGGCCGCCGCCGACGTAGACGCCAGTGCGGCCCAGGCCCCCACCCCCCGGGCGGGCCCAAGGCGTCAGTCGGGATGCGCGAGCGGTTCCGCCCCCTCCCCCGCGCCCGCCTACAGCCAGCGCCGCACACTGCGGCGGTAGCGCTCGTACTCGTCGCCGAAGGCCCGTCGCAGGGCCCGCTCCTCGATGGGGATGATGAGCCAGTTCAGCACCGAGAAGCAGACCAGAGGGCACAGGAGGGCCGCCCAGGACCCGCTCGCCAGCGCGCAGCCCAGCACGGCGAGCACGTAGGCCAGGTAGAGCGGGTTGCGTGAGAGGGCGAAGGGCCCGGAGGTGAGCAATGCGGTCGGCTCATCTACGGGGTTGGTCGATGTGGCGGCGCGGCGCAGCGCGCCCAGCACCGCGCCGATGACGAGCGCCGCCGCGACGATGAGGGCCCCGCCCACCAGCCTGAGCCAACCGGGCAGGACCACCGTCCACGGCCAGAGCCACGCCGAGGCGACGGCCGCAGCGCCCAGGCCCAGAAGGCACAGGTCGGGGATGTGGTTGTACACCGGACTCCGCTCCATCTGAACGAGCATACTGCCATGATCCGCACGGGGCGCCGACGGACAAACCAGCGGAGGCCGACGATGTCGATCACACCACCTGGCTCATTGCTACCACCCCTTAGCACTTCCCTCCACCGACACGTTCTTGGCCGACTTCGACACAGGCGGGGCAGGCAATGGGCCAAGTCCAGTGAAGTGGTGTAACGGTTTCGTGTCCTTCAGGTGGGACTATGCGGTGAGTGTGAGTGGGGTGTTCTCCTGGTGGGTGGGGTGTGAGCTTAGATTAGCCCACCCCTCCAGGTCGGGGCGGTGGTCCGAAATGCGTCTGGGTTTCGCCGCGTCCGGGAGTCACTGCGGCGGATTGGTCCAAAATGCGTCTCAGTCTCGCGGTTTTAGCCGGATCCAGGCGAATTCGCGTAGACTCAGACGCATTTTGGACCAGGTGCCCGGAAAGACCCTGTTCCCGCCCGGGACTCAGACGCATTTTGGACCAGCGGACGGCGAAACAGGGGTGCCACGTGGCGCGGGTGCGGTTCGCCACCGGCCTTCGAGCGCGGAGGCACCACTGTGAAAGCGGCCCCTTCCCGCCGCGCACCTCCGCCTCCCCGCAGGGTAGACTGCCCGCCCCGCCTGAGACGGCCGCAGAGCTTGTTTCCCAGAGTGAGGGTTTGCAAGACGCCCCCGTGGTGCGCGAGATGGGACTCGAACCCACACGTCTAGGACACTGGAACCTAAATCCAGCGCGTCTGCCAATTCCGCCACTCGCGCGCCCGCCCAGTGTATCCGATCGGCCCATGCTCCTGACGAGGCGAGCGCCGCCCGCCACCAGAACCGTCCCGCCGGAACCGGCGACTGGGAGGGCCGACCACGCCCAACCACGCCCGGCCGCCTCCTCCTTCCAGTACCCCAACGCCCGCACGTGCTCGCACGCCTCACGAGGCCCCGAGCACGCGTAGCGGAGCAGTCGGCCTTCTCGTAAGCGGAAAACCGCCCGCCTCACGAGGCGAGGGCCGCCCCAGCCCCCCGCTGGGCCCTCTCATGGGCGCACCGTGCCCGCCTCACGAGGCGAGGGCCGCCCCAGCCCGGGACGTGGCGTCGATGGTCCCCTCCCCCAGGACGCGGTCGCCCCTGTAGACGACCAGGGACTGCCCGCGGGCCACGCCCCGGGCGCCCTCGGCGAGGCCGACGACGATCCGCGCTCCGGCTCCCCCCGGCGCCCTGCGGACCAGGGACGCCACGGGCAGCGGGCGTCCGTGGGCGCGGAACTGGGCGTAGAGGCCGCCGGAGGCGGCGTCGCCCGGGTCGTCGGGCGCCAGCCACACGGCGTCGGAGCACTCGATGCGGTCGACGGTGAGCAGTTCGGAGGCGCCGACGACCACCTGGTTCGTCTCGGGCCTGGTCTCCAGGACGTAGCGGGGGCGCCCGTCGGGCGCGGGCGCCCCGATGCCGAGGCCCTTGCGCTGGCCGACCGTGTAGTTCCAGTAGCCGCCGTGGCGGCCCAGGACCCGCCCGTCGGGGGTGACGATCTCCCCCTCGGCCGACCCCAGGTGGGCGCGGAGGAACCCCTGGGTGTCCCCGTCGGGGATGAAGCAGATGTCGTAGGAGTCGGGCTTGTCGGACACTCCCAGGCCCAGGCGCTCGGCCTCGGCGCGCACCCACGCCTTGGAGGGCGCTCCCCCCAGGGGCAGGACGACGCGGCGCAGCTCGTCGGGGCCCATGACGGCGAGCACGTAGGACTGGTCCTTCGCGGCGTCGGCGCCCCGGTGGAGCTCGGGCCCCTGCTCCCCTTCGACGATGGCCGCGTAGTGGCCCGTGCACACGGCGTCGAAGCCGAGGGCGCGGGCCCGGTCCGCCAGTTCGCGGAACTTCACGAACTCGTTGCAGCGCACGCACGGGTTGGGGGTGCGCCCGGCCCGGTACTGGGCGATGAAGTCGGTGATGACGGTCTGCTCGAACTCCTCGGCCAGGTCCCACACGTAGAAGGGGATGCCGATGGTCTCGGCGGCGCGGGCCGCGTCCCCGGCGTCCTCGACGGAGCAGCAGCCCCGCGACCCGATCCGGCACTGGGCGGGCTGGCTGGACAGGGCCATGTGGACGCCGACCACGTCGTGGCCCGCCTCGACGGCCTTGGCTGCGGCGACGGCGGAGTCGACCCCGCCCGACAGCGCGGCGAGCACCCGCATCAGTGCGCCTCCTCGTTCCTCGTGTTCCGCGCGCGGGGCGCCCCTTCCAAGGCCTGTCCGGCGCGGACCGCCGCCGGCAGCGCCGCGATGAGGGCGTCGATGTCGTCTTCGGTGGTGGCCGCGCCCAGGGAGACGCGCAGGACGCCCAGTGCGCTGGCCTCGTCGCGCCCCATCGCCATGACGACCCGGGAAGGGCGCGCCACGCCCGCGTGGCAGGCACTGCCCGCCGACACGACGAC
>ERZ772945.1027-NODE-1027-length-20712-cov-22.370867_pt1 | contig 20712 bp, 17 predicted proteins | sample MGYA00511681_ERZ772945 | MGnify/ENA primary metagenome ERZ772945 (study PRJEB29015, sample SAMEA2737943) | human oral metagenome | biome: human oral; feature: human-associated habitat; material: dental | place: China | collected 2143 ...
CGTTGGAGCGGGCGGTGAGCAGGGCCGCCTCGTTGAGGACGTTGGCCAGGTCCGCCCCGGTGAAGCCGGGGGTGCGCTTGGCGACCTGGTCGAGGTCGACGTCGCGGGTCATGGGCTTGCCCTTGGCGTGCACGCGCAGGATGGCGGCGCGGCCGTTCATGTCGGGGGCCTCCACGCTCACCTGCCGGTCGAAGCGGCCGGGTCGCAGCAGGGCGGGGTCCAGGACGTCGGGGCGGTTGGTGGCGGCGATGAGGATGACGTTGGTGTTGGCGTCGAAGCCGTCCATCTCGACCAGGAGCTGGTTGAGGGTCTGCTCGCGCTCGTCGTGCCCGCCGCCGGTTCCCGAGCCGCGGTGGCGGCCGACGGCGTCGATCTCGTCGACGAAGATGATGGCGGGGGCGTTCTCCTTGGCCTGGTCGAACAGGTCGCGCACGCGCGAGGCGCCCACGCCGACGAACATCTCGACGAACTCCGAGCCGGACATGGAGAAGAAGGGCACGCCCGCCTCGCCGGCCACGGCCCGGGCCAGCAGGGTCTTGCCGGTTCCGGGCGGACCGTAGAGCAGGACGCCCTTGGGGATCTTGGCGCCCACGGCCTGGAACTTCTCGGGCTCGGAGAGGAACTCGCGGATCTCCTCGAGCTCCTCGACGGCCTCGTCCTCGCCGGCGACGTCGTCGAAGGTGACGTCGGGCATCTCCTTCTGCCCGACCTTCGCCTTGGAGCGCCCGAAGCCCATGGCGCCGCCGCGACCGCCGCTCATGCGGCCGACCAGCCACCACATGACGCCCAGGAAGAGCGCCATGGGGAGCATGAGCTGGAGCATGGAGGACCACCAGCTCTGCGTCGGGACCACGGAGTTGAAGCCGCCCACCGGGGCGGCCGCCTGGACCAGCTCATCGACCTGCGCGGCCTGCGCCTCGGTGTAGTTGAACTGCACCTTCTTGCCCACGGGCTTGCCGGTCTCGCCGGGCTCGGAGGGGACCGTGGTGTAGCCCTCGGTCAGGTCGAGCTCGACGCGCTGGTTGCCGTCGACCACCGTGACGGACTTGACGGTGGTGGGGTTGTCCTTGAGGATCGCCAGGCCCTCGGAGGTGTCAATGGCGCGGTAGCCGCCCAGCCCCGACAGCAGCGCCCAGATCAGCAGCGCGATCAGGATGACGGGCGCCACCCACAGCAGGGGGTTGCCGAGCGCGTTGCGCCGCTTCTTGTCCCCCTGCTTGGAGCCGCCCTTGTCGGCCTTCTTCTCGGGCCGGCTGCTCGGGCGGATCTTTCCGGACTGACCGGGTACTTTCATCGACGTTGGTCCCTTTCGCGCGTCTGACTCCCCGACGGTAGCCGACATGGACCGTCCCCTGCCGCGAGGACCGTCACCGTTCGCGACCGGCGTGCAGGCGCGGGATCCGAGTCAGATATCCGGGACTCGATTCAGATGTCGGGGTGCCCGCCAGGACGACGGCGCAGCCTCAGCAGCACTCCGGCCCCCAGCAGGGCGGCCGCGACCAGGGCGAACACCCCCCCGGCTCCGGTGGAGGCCAGCAGGCCGTCGCGGTGGTGCCGCGGCGGGTCCGCCGCGACAATGACGTCCTTCTGCTCGGAGGACGGGGACTCCCCGGGGACGGCGTCCTCGATCGCGATGGTCGCGTCCCCCGAGCCCGGGTCCGGCTCGGAGGTGGCGGGGTCCTCGGCGTGCTGGGAGGTCGGGTCCGCCGGAGCCGGGTCGGAGATCTGCGGCTCCTCGGTCGCCTCGGCGGAGGGCGTCCCGACCTGGGTCGGCGCCGGGGCGCCCTGCAGGGCGGGGCGGGCGACCAGCGAGAGGTCCTGCTTGAGGGAGTCCGGCAGGGGCTCGACGACGACGCCGGCCCCGGAGTCCCCCCAGGAGTGGGCGATCATGCCGTCGCCCAGGTAGATCGCGGTGTGGTAGACGTTCGCGAAGTAGTCGCCGGTGGTTCCCGCACCGCCCGGGGACTGCCTGGAGAAGAAGAGGATGTCGCCGCGCTGGTAGTCGTCGGCGGTGCTGAGCCACAGGTCGCCGTTGACGTAGAACCAGCGCGCGAGCTCGTGGGCCTTGGCGAGGTCGGAGCCGGAGGTCTGGCCGAAGTCCACCCAGGTGCCCACGCGCGTGTTCTCGTCGGCGACGTAGGTGGTGTGCGAGTAGTCCCAGCCCATGAGGGTCATGCCCACGAAGGAGGCGTCCGAGATGGGGTAGGGGGCGCTCTGGCCGGCGTGGACGACTCCGCTGCTGGTCAGCGGGGAGGGGCGCGCGTCGTCCCGCACGAGGCCGGCGCCCGCGTCGGCGAAGCTCTGCGCCCGGGCGATCTCGTCCTCGACGGAGGCCGCGTCGGCCTGGGTGGAGGGGTGCTCGGGGAGGCCGGTCGGCACGGCCCACTGGCCGTCGGCGGTGGGCACCGCGATGTTGCCGAGGATGCCGGAGACGTTGGTGTCCCGCACGGAGTAGGTCATCCCGGCCCCGTCGCCGGGGTCGAGGTGGCCGCTCGTGGTCACCGTCTGCGGCAGCCCGTAGGCGGCCATGAGATCGCGGACGGTGGAGAGCTGAGAAGCGCCGGTGGGGCTGGCGACCACCGGCTGAACCACTGCGACGCCGGCCTCCTGAGCCGCGGCCGGAGAGCCGAGCGCCAGCACCAGGGCCAGGGCCACCGACCCAGTGGCGACGGGAACATGACGAGTGATCACAGCTAGTTCTTCTCTTCAACGCAAGGACGACGGGCACCAGGACCGGGCCTGCCGTACGTGCGGGACGTGGGGGGCTCTGCACGCAAGGCTAGTCTACCGCAGATCACGAATCGATAACGCGCGAACTGTGGCCGACCGGCCCGGGCGCCTCGGGGGCTTCAGTAATCGGGGGCTCGGAAGAGCGACTGCTCCTCGACCCGGCTGCGCCACAGCATGAGCAGACCGAGGGCGAGGAGGGTCAGCGCCGCCAGGACGAGGGCCGCACCCGCACCGGTGAAGGCCAGCAGGCCGCCGATGGTGTGGGTGGGGGAGTCCTTGGCGGCGACGACGGCGGGGCTGGCCGACGTCGTGTGCTCGGCCTCTTCGTCGTCCGCGTAAGACTCGTCCGGGTCGCCCGGGTATGGGTCGAGAGTCCCGCCGGAGGCGGAAGAGGAGGGGTCGCCGAACGACGACGTCGGACTGGATGTCGCAGGGGAGGGCGACTCGGGAGCGGCCGAGGCCGCAGCGGTCGGCGCGGGGGTCTGCGCCAGGGGTGACGGCCCGGTTGAGGGCGCTGCCGGGACCTCGTCCGACGGCAGTTCCGCCGTCGGCGTCGGCTCGGTCTGGGGAGGCTCCGGCGGTTCGGGATCATCCGGCACGTCGGGGCTCGGCGCCTCCTGGGGGGGAGGCTCCGGGGCATCGGAGCCCGAGCCGCCGTCCGCACTGGACGGGGCGAGCTCGGCCGCGATGTAGGAGGCGGAGATCGCAGGGTCGTTCCCGACGGCGGCGCCCGGGGTGCCGGCGGCCTGCGCCGGGCCGGCGGGCTCGGCGGTGCGTGCGGGGTCCGCCGCCTGCGCGGGGTCCACGGCTCCGGCGGGCTCGGCGGCACGGACGTCTTCTGCGGCGACGACTCGCGCTGGCACGGCGACGAGCGCGAGGGCAGCAAATACCGCAGCGAGGGAAGCGTAATGACAAGTCATGAGGCCTCTCCTTTGCGGTCGTGGTTGTTCCAGTCGTACGGCGGGAAGATCTGGGGACGGGAGCATGATCGCCCTAATACCACACCTGGGAGGCGCAGTGCGGGAACCACATGCCATAACTACCCTACCCGAGGTTGCGAGAAGATCACAGTGCAGTTGACCTCAGGATGTTCAGACCGGCCAGCCCGACAAGGTGTCAGGGGCCGCCGGGAGGCCGCCCGAGGCCGGACCCGGGCGCGCCAGCACGCCGGATCTTCGCCGGATCTTCGCCGAGATCGGTCGTATTCCGGCTCGAGATCGGTTCACTTCCGCGCCGAGATCGGTCGTGAGCCAGCCAGGGGCCCGCTCGGGCGAGAGGGCTGCCGGGCGATGACGGCCTGGCGGCTGTGTTCTCAGCGATCCGCCTGCGCTCGGAGCGAGCTCGAGGCGCAGTTGCACATGGGAGGAAGCGGGCCGCTCACACAGGATGCCGGTCTTCGTTGAGATTCTGCGATTTCTCGACATCGTCAAAGTTGGTTGACACGCTCCCATGTGCGCGTAGGGGGGTCTGCGCACATGGGAGAGTTGCTTCGCCCATCACCGATGCCTCGTTTCCGCGCGATTCCGCGGATCCAGTTGGAGCGGGCAGCAATCGAATGTGCAGCTCCCGCCGGCTTGACACCCGCGTGCACGAGCCGAGGCCGACTCGGCCCTTTCCCTCTCCTCGCAGTCGCAGCCCAAGCGCACCGCTGGCGCCAGAGGTTCGTCCTCAGAACGAGCGGCTCACGAACAGGCGGTTCCACCGGCCGTGCACTGCTCGTACCTGCCGGTGCCACCGACGCCAGGACCACTCGCCCGAGCGCTCTTCAACCTGCGCGTCGCCCGCGGCGGCGACGTAGACGTGTCGCCCGCGGCCGCACCCAGCAGAAGCGACCCCGGCCCAAGGACGCGGGCGCCCCACCGGTGCGAGCCAGACGGCTCGCAGCGCACACCGGGAGCTTGACAGGCCCGGCGCCTGAAGAGGGAGTGTCGTAGCATAACCGAGCAACAGAGAATAGTGCGCAAACAGAGGTGAAGCGACATGACGGCAAGAACCTGCCTCCTCAATACCGGTTCTCAGCCCGCCAGCGTCCAATAAGACCTAAGACCATGGGCGCCGCCATCTCCGCAGATGGCAAGAAATTATACCCCCGGAAAACGATGACTCCCACGTCAACCGCGCTATCCTTCGATCCATGACTGGAACCCCCCGCCGCCCGAAGACCCTGACGCGGATGCTCTGCGCAATCCCGCCACGACCGCCGGCGAACTGGCGCGAATAGCGGCACAACGTCCCGATCTCCTTCTCGCCATCGCCGCCCACCCTCAGTGCTATCCAGCTCTTCGGCAGTGGATATCCCAGCAGCAGGCCGACGCCTCAGGACCGCCGACGACCCCGCCAGGCGGCTCTTCGCCCGCGGGGAGTACCGCAGCGGCCGGTCCCTCCCCCGCGGTAAGCGCTTCCACGGCCCGCCTGACCCCGGCCGCGGGCCCCTCGGCCGGCACGACGCCGGCCGCAGCCGCCCTAGCCGACGCCCCGGCTCCCGCGCCGCAGGGCGATCAAGCTGCGGGCAGTACGCGAGCCAAGGGCACCTCCCGGCGAACCTTCACCAAGATCCTCCCCTGGACCGCGGGCGCGCTCGGCCTGGCGGCCCTCGGCGGCTTGGGCGCCTGGAGCCTGTCCCACCGCCCCAAGTCTGAGTCTGAGCCAGAGGAGCGCCAATCGACGGAAACGCCCCGGTCATTCTCCGTGTCCGCGCTATCAGGAGACTTCGCACGAGGGGTCGTGGAGGCCTGGTCGACCGGACTCATCAACGACACCGCATTCATCTCCGTCAAGGGGGATCGTGTCTTTGTTATCTCCGGCGACGAAATTGAACCGCTCCCCCAGAAAATTGCGATCCACCACTTGTACTCGCTCACCGAGTCCGGTCTCAGCGACCCGATCGAGGTCAAGAGCTCGAACTGGACAGATGAAAAGCGGCACTCAAGCGGTTCTAGTGCAGACAGGACCTGGTGGGGCGACTCGCCAATACTGAGAAACAAGATTATCGACCCTCGCAGCGGGGACGTCTCCCCCGTCCCCTGGGACACGTCGACATACAATTACCTGGGAGGGGTAGACAACGACACGGCCCTTCTCCAGAAATCATCCGGCCAACACAGCGGGGTCGGGGGGCCCATTACCGCGATCGACCGTCAGGGAAAAGAGCTCTGGAGCACGCCCGACTCCTATCTGGACGCATTCTTCGACCCGGCACAGCCGGATATTCTCATCGGCTACCAGAAGGACACCTCCGACGACTTCGCCAGCGTTCCGCACCTCCTCAGCACCACCACGGGAGAGACGGTAGCGACGCTGCCGTCCTCGAACGCCCTGTTCCTGGCCACGGACGGCGTCGTTATCGCGACCGGTCTCAGCTCGGGGCCGACGAGTGCAACCGCCAGCGCCTTCAGCTTCTCAGGAGAGCAGCAGTGGGAGCAACAGCTCGGCAGGTGCGAGGAGATCGCTTTCGACGGCGTCCCCTCCCTGGACGTGATCCAACGATCACTGACGGAACTCGCCGGGATGACGGTCATTGTCGCGGAGAACGGCGCTGCGCTGGTCAGCAACGAGAGTGGCGGCACCTTCAGCCTCAGGAACGAGGACGGGACCAGCGGCCCCTCTCTCAGGGTCGGCGACCGCTTCACTCTTCTGGCAGACGGGTCGGGCGTTCTCACAGTCCCCAGCAGAGAGAACAGGGATAGCGACCTCAGCCCCGAGGACATGCTGTTCATAGACGCCGCCAGCGGCAACATCGAGAAATACTTCTCCGAGCTGGAGTTCCCGTTCTCCCACCACGAGCCCCAATCCGTGCAGAATCTTTTTTACGCGTCCACGGTACACGAGCTCGCAAAAGGAAGCCCGAACCGTCTGCTAGCCAAAACGAGGGAAGGGGCCACCTGCTACGTCCCCGCAACATAGCTCGCCCCGCCCGGCGACCGATGCGGGCCCTGAGGCGGGGGCGGAACGCCGTCGGAAAAGCGTCGCGAGTCCAGGCCAGACGCCTGTGGTTCCCACCCCGGCTCAACGACGTCGGATGCCTCCCAGCGGGATGACGATCGGAGGCTGCTTGGTGCACCAGTGAACCGATCTCGGTGCGGAACTGAACCGATCTCGACGAAGGGGGCGGCGGGCGGGTCAGCTCAGGCCGAGGTCGGCCAGGCCGAGCGCGGCGCAGTAGGGCAGGCCCTGGGCCTCAATGCGCTCGCGCGCACCGGTGTCGCGGTCCACGACGACGGCCACGGCCAGCACCGTCGCACCCGCATCGCGCAGCGCCCCGACGGCCTCCAGCGGGGAGCCGCCGGTGGTGGAGGTGTCCTCCAGGACCACCACCCTGCGGCCGGCGACCTCGGGCCCCTCGATGCGGCGCCTCATGCCGTGGTCCTTGGCGGCCTTGCGCACGACGAAGGCGTCCAGGTCCAGGCCGCGCGAGGCGGCGGCGTGAAGCATGGCGGTGGCCACCGGGTCGGCCCCCATGGTCAGGCCCCCGACGGCGTCGACATCGTCCGTGCTCAGACCGGTCTCCTCCAGCATGTCGAGCATGACGTGGCCGATGAGGGGCGCGGCCTCGTGGTGCAGGGTCGCCCGGCGCATGTCGACGTAGAAGTCCGACTCGACACCGGAGGCGAGGGTGACCCGGCCGCGCACAACGGCGAGGCTGGTGACGAGCTGGGCTAGACGGGTGCGCTGGGAGTCGTTCGTTGTCACCCCACCAGGCTAGATGATTGATTCCGGCGGGGCGCAGGACGGGTCGGGCATCTGGGTGCTCGCCTCTGCGCCCCCCGGCAGACCCCAGCGCCCCCCTTTCGTCAAGATCGGTCGTATTACGCGCCGAGATCGGTTCGAGGCGCCCGCCCGGGCGGCATCGGACGTCAACGTCCTGAGGGAAAAGGTGGCTCCTGCGCACTTTTAACGTCGGACCCCGCCCCGCCTGTGCTGCAGAACCGCGGAATCACACCGATCCACACCGCGCCCGAGAGCGCCGACCACCTTAAAAGTGCGTAGGATCCACCTTTTCCCATCGCGACGTCCAAGGCGAGATCTGGCGGGCGAGGGCACGACCTCGTGCAGGACCCGGCTGAGCGAGTGGAGTCTGCCGGCCTGCCGGGACTCTGGGGTCTTCGAGGAGACCGCTCTTGACCGGAGAAGTGCGCAACGGGCGCCCCGGACCGATCTCGGCGCGGAACCCGACCGATCTCGAGCCGGAACCGGACCGATCTCGGCGAAGGGAGGGAGGCGGTGGGCGGGAGACGGGCGGCTCGCCGGTGGGCTCAGCCGGCCTTGACCGCCTCGATCGACTGATCCATCTGGTCGGGGCCGAGGAGCCCGACGTGCACCTGCTGGACGACGCCATCGGCGTCGATGAAGAAGTGCGAGGGCACGCCCATGATCCCGTAGGACGCGGAGACGGCCTGGTCCTGGTCGGCCACCTGGGTGAAGTCGTTGCCGACGCGCTCAGAGTAGGAGCGAACCGTCGGAAGGCTCTCTCCGACGTAGACCACGACGAGCTGGATGTCGTCGCCGTGGGCGGCGACGGCGGCCTGCACGTCGGGCATCTCGGTGCGGCAGCCCGTGCACCAGGTGGCCATGAACACGAGCCACACCGGCTTGCCCTGCATCTGCGCCAGCGACACCCGGTGGCCCCCGATGTCGGCGCCCTCGAAGGCCGGGGCCGCGTCCCCCACCACCGGCGCCTTCTGCACACCCTCGACATCCACCTGGGTGACGACGGCCGTCTCGGCCTGAGGGTCCCCGGAGGTATCCGGCTTGACCACCCACCAGGCCGCAATGGCGATGGCGAAGGAGGTCACCAGGACGACGGCGATCTGGCCGAAGCCGGAACGGCGCAGACGGGCCCGCCAGGCCGGCTCGTCGGCGGGCGGGCGCCTCCCGACCGGCTCGTCGGGATCGGCGGAGCCGTCGTCGGGATCGCCGGGCTCGATGTCGGCCTCGTCGGCCCGCTCGTCAGCCTCTACGGGCTCTGTGGGCTCACCGGGCTCGATGCCGGGCTCGTCGTCGTGCTCGGGCAGATCAGGCATAGGAGTGCAGACCTCCGAAGAACAGGTTGCCCAGGTAGGTGAAGATGACGGCGCAGAAGCCGAGGATGAGCAGCCAGGCCGACCTCGGCCCCCGCCAGCCGCGAGTCACCCGCGCGTGCAGGTAGGCGCCGTAGATCAGCCAGGTGATCAGGGCCGCGGTCTCCTTCGGGTCCCACCCCCAGTAGCGGCCCCAGGCGACGTTGCCCCAGATGGACCCCAGGATGAGCATGAGGGTCAGCATGGGGAAGGTGACCACCGTGGCCTTGTAGCCGAGGTCGTCGAGCACCTCCTCCCTGGGCCACCCCTTCCACCTCACGTGGGGCGCGAGCAGGTACATGACCGCGGCCGCGAAGGAGACCACGGCCGCGCCGTAGCCGATGGAGGCGGTGAGCACGTGCAGGGTGAGCAGCGGGGAGTTCTGCAGCGCCGGCATGAGCGGGCTCGGCTCGTAGGACAGGGTGGAGGCGTAGATGAGCATCGCCAGAATGACCGGCAGCACAATGATCGATATGGTGCGCACCCGGTAGCGCCACTCGAAGTACACCTGGGCGAGGACCATGCCCCAGGCGAAGGAGATGGCGAACTCGTAGTGGTTCGAGAAGGGCATGTGGCCGGTCGCGATCGTGCGGGTGATCAGCGACCCGGTCAGCAGCACCAGGCTCAGCTGCGTGGACTTGGCGGCCCACCAGGTGACGGTGAACCGCTTGATCGGGGCGTGACGGATTCCCCCGGTCACCGCCACGGTCTGGTCGCCGTCGCCGGTGTTGATGATGACCGTGCCGGCCGGCTCGGTGGCGGCGGCCGCAGCCGCCCTCGCCGTCCTTGCCGACATCCGGACCGCGAAGAAGGCGCCCAGGTAGGCGATGGTGGACAAGGCGACGAGTGTTGTGGTGATGAGCAGAAGGGCCTGGGAGTACTCAATCATCGGTGGTCGTCCTCTCGTGGGTGCGGGCTGTGCCGCTCATATCGCTTGCGTCGCTCGTGCCGGCCGCGTCGCTCGTGCCGGTCTCATCGGTGGTCTCGTTCGTCTCGCTCATGGCGCTGCTGACGCGCACGGTCATGTCCGTGAAGAACCTGGTGAACCCGGAGTCCTGCCGGTCCGGCGAGGCCATCTGGACGAGGGCCCCGTCATCGGTCTCGGTCACTCTCACCCACATCCGCCGGTGCCGGGCGAACATCGTCATGCAGGTGCCGACGAACAGCAGGAGGAACCCGAACCACACGATCCCGGTCCCCGGATCCTTCTTGACGATCATTCCGGTGAACTGCTGCTCCCGCTCGAACGTGAAGGTGTAGTCCCCCAGGGTCGTCGGCGTGCCCGTGTCGAGTGTGGCCCGGTCAATGGGGTTGCTCGTGTCGCCCTCGTAGATCTCGATCCCCACCTGGCCGGGCTCGATACCGGTGGCAGTCTGGCCGGAGGCGGATCCGACGACGAAGAGGGTGTTGCCGTCGGGCAGGGTGGTGCGCCCGTAGGTGAGCTTCTTGTCCTTGGTGGTCCGCTCCAGGGCGACGCCGTCGTGGAAGACCTCGGCGCCGGAGGAGTCGGTGATCCTCAGGACGGCGGCCACGCCGAAGTAGGCCTGGTGGAACATGACGCCGTCGTAGGACAGGGGGGAGTTGACCCGCACCTTCTGGCTGGCCGCCTCCCGGTCGCCGTCGTAGACCGTCAGATCGGCGACGTAGTCCTTGGGGGAGCCGTCGTCGTAGTAGGTGTCCTGGAACCCCTTCGCCTCGGCCACCAGGGACGTGCCGTGGCCGACCTCCTTGGGGTAGCCGACGGTCAGGGTGAACTGCTGGTCGCGGAAGCCCGTGAAGGACGAGACGACGAAGCCGGCCATAATGATCACGAAGGCGGCGTGGGCGAGGATGGTGCCGAAGGGTCCCCAGGAGCAGCGGTCGATGTAGGCGTTGCGGCCGGGGCCCCTGTCGTGCGTGATCACCCGCATGCGGTGCCTGCGGGCGTCGGCGCAGACGGCCTCGAACGCCTTCTCGGCGCTGACCGGGGCGGTGAAGCGCGAGCGGAGCCGGGCCCGGTCGAAGAACCGGGCGGTCACCCGGACGCGCGGGTGGCGGGCGGCTCTCCAGATGATCGGCAGCCGGTGCACGGTGCACGCGAGGATCGAGACGGCGAGCAGCCCCATCACCACAAGGAACGGGACCGAGGTGAACATGGTGAAGACGCCGGCCCTGTTCAGGACACCGGTCCAGCCGCCGTAGACGTTCTTGGCCTGCTCCAGCCACCGGGTGGTGGCCTCCGGGTCGCTTCTGACCTCGGACGGCATCTGCGTGAAGAGCACGCCCAGGAGCGAGAGCAGCCCCGCCAGCAGGAGGAGGACCAGGCCGACGACCTTCTTGTAGAAGAAGGCGTAGATCTGCCCCAGGACCTGCCCCGGGGAGAGGGCGGCCTGGTCGTCCAGGCCGTCCACCGGAGCGGAGCTGTCCGTCCGGCTCTCCTTCGAGGTGGTGTCGTCGCTCATCTGCTGCCTCTCCTCAGATCCCAAGCTCCGGGACCAGACCGGCCAGCTTGGCGAACAGGTTGGTGATCATGAGAAAGCCGACGGCCGCCAGCAGGCCCCCGCTCGCCAGCGAGACGCCCACGTGGTGGCGCCGGAACCAGTCGAAGCGCCTGACGACCCGCGCGGACCCGAGGGCGACGACGACGATCGGCGCGCCCAGTCCCAGGCAGTACGCGCCCATGAGGGAGACGCCCGACCATGCCGTTGCGCTCATGGTCGCCAGGGCGAGGATGCCGCTCAGGATCGGCCCGACGCACGGGGTCCAGCCCGCCCCGAAGACGACGCCCATGAGGCCGGCGCGCAGCGGCGAGGCGCTCCCCTGCGGCATGGAGGCCCGCACCATGCCGTTGAGCGGACCGATGCTCAGGACCCCCGCCACGTGCAGGCCCATGAACACCAGGACGGCCCCGCAGGCGATCCGGGCGTAGGCCGCATAGGGTCCGAGGGACCATCCGATCAGGCCTATTGAGGCCCACAGCGCGATGAAGACCGCGGAGAACCCGGCGACGAAGCACAGCGCGCTGCCCAGGGCCGCGCGCCCGCTCACCCGCCCGGCGCCCGTCCCCACGAGCTGGCCGACGAAGACCGGGACAACGGGGAGGAAGCAGGGGGAGGCGAAGGAGACGAGTCCTGCGAGCAGGGCCACCGGGAGCGTGATCTCCATGCGGTTACCCTCCGGCCGTCGCCGTCGCCGTCGCCGTCGCCGCAGGCGGGGCGGTCGCCGTCGCCGTGGCGATGCGGCTCAGGTGGGTGCGCACGCCCGCCGCCATCTCCGAGTCGGGGGCGATCTCGAGCACCTTGTTCCAGCACTCGACCGCGCGCCCGGTGTCCGGCGGCGTCTTGGCCATGTAGAGGAACCCCAGGTTGTACCAGGGCTCGGCGACACTGGGATCCACCTCGGCCGCATGCCGCCAGTGCTTCTCCGCGGCGTCGTACTGGTTCGCCCCGTACTCCGCGCTGCCGATGGTCAGGAGCGCGTCCATATTGTTGGGGTCGATGTCGAGGACCTGCTGCAGCCACGTGATGGAGTCCTGGTACAGGTCCGCCTTGAGGTACATGACGCCCAGCTCCTGGCGGGCCGTGATGTTCGTGGAGTCCGCCTCCGCCTCGGCCTTGAGCGAGGCCTCCTTGTCGGTGTCCACCGGCTCGGCCTGGTCCATCGCGGCCACGGCGGAGGGGTCCGCGCTGGCGCCGACCGCCGGATGGTTGGACGGCATGGTCATCGCCGAGCCGTCCTGGTCCGCCTGCCCTATCAGCCCCATCTGCCGGACAATGATGACGACGGCGGCGGCCAGGAGCATGACGAGCACCAGGTTCACCCGGGAGACCCCGGTCTTCTGCTGCAGCCTCGACGCCCGGCGCCGGCGGTCCTTCGCAGGCCGGGAGGCCCGCTGAGCCGGTTCCTCGTCGTCCTCCTCCAGGATGTCCTCGACGTCGGCCGCCCGCTCATCGTCGACCGGCTTCTGCCCGCCGTCGTCCCCCTTGTCTCCACCGGGGCGCTTCGAGCCGCGCCCGGCCCCGGCGCCTGCGGGCCCCGCCTTCCCGGCCCCGTCGCTCTCGGCGCCCTCGAGCTGGGCCAGCTGCTCGCCGGCCCAGCCCTTGAGGTGCTCCGGAGCGGTGGCGAGGAAGGATGCCAGCTCCTCCCGGTCCACCCCGCCGTCTTCAGGCGTCATCGCCTCGCACCACTCCCCCGCATGCCTCGATCCCGTCGGCCGCCGTCACTTCTTCTTCCCGGTCGGCAGGTGCTGCTCCGGAATGGCCGGGGCGACGCCGTTCTCAACCTCGACCCCGCGCAGCGCCAGCTGGCCGGAGCGCGCCCAGTCGGTCGCCTGGTTGAGGATGGAGATCGAGTACGCCGGGGCGTGGAACCCGCGCCCGTTCTCGGAGAAGGAGTAGTCGACGATGAACTGGGCCTTGCGCTGGTAGTCGCGGGCCGTCGCCAGCTGCTCCTCTGTGGCCGAGCCGTTGCCGGCGGCCGTGGTGATGTCGGTGATCAGGGCGTCGAGGGCGGTGAAGCTCACGTTCAGCGAGCTCTGCCAGCGGGTCTGGATGCCCTCGACGCGCTCGCGCATCTCGGAGGCGCTCGAGTGGTGGCAGGTCAGGCACGAGGAGTTGATCGTGTCCTCGCTCGCCATCGGGCTCATGATCTGGTGGTTCGAGACCTTCGACGCGCCCTCGCGGTTGTAGGACATGTGGCAGTCGGCGCAGGTGACGCCGTTGGCCGCGTGAATGCCCTGCGCCCAGGTCTCGAAGTCGGGGTGCTGCGCCTTGAGGATCGGGGCGCCGCTCTCCTCGTGGGTGAAGTCGGTCCAGCCGACCTCGTCGTAGTAGTTCATCTCGTCGTAGACGGTCAGGCCCTTGCTCCACGGGAAGGTCAGGGTCTTGCCCTCGCCCGCGAAGTAGTACTCGACGTGGCACTGCGCGCACACGTAGGTGCGCATCTCCTCGTTGGTGGCGTCGCGGTTGACGTCGTAGTCGGTAATGCCCTCCGCGGCCTTGGCCTGCTTGATGCCCTCCATGAACGCCGGGCGGGTGATCGTCAGCTCCATGGTCTTGGGATCGTGGCAGTCGATGCAGGCGATGGACGAGGAGGCGTGCTCGACCGCCTCGCCGTAGGTCATCGCGTTCATGGCGTCGAACCCGGCCTTGCGGTCCCCGTTGCCCAGCTCGTCATAGATCTCGGGCATCGACGCGTGGCAGTTCAGGCAGGTTCCGGGCTGCTTGAAGGGCGGCTTGGTGCGCTTGGTGTTCTTCTGGTCCTCCAGCGCCCACTCGTGCCCGCGGGGCTCGGTGTAGTCGACGGCGAACGCGTAGCCGCGCCACATCCGCTTGGCCCTGGTCTCGGAGTCGATGCGGGAGATCGTGTGGTACTCGCGCGGGTCCTCGGCGGTGGGGTCGACCTTGATGAAGTCGCCGTCGGTGTCCTCAATGGTCTTCTTGTACTGCTCGTACTGGATGGGGAAGTTCTCCCCCCACACGGCCGGGTCGTAGGTCGTGTCGGTCAGCTGAACCACCTGGGCGAAGGGCCACTTCGCCTCCTGCTTGTGCTCGACGATCGTGGTCAGCAGCCAGGTGAGGGCCGCCGAGCCGATGGCGACGACGACGAGGACGGCGATCGGCACCCAGCGCCTGCGCGGGCCCGTCCACCTCTTGCGCCTCTTGCGCCTCCCGGCGTGCTTTTCGCGGCGATCGGCGCGCGTATCGGCGTCGTCGTCGAAGTCCTCGACGTCGGCGGGCTTCTCCGCGTCGGTGACGGGCCCCTCGGCGTCGTCGTTCTCGGTACTCATGTCGCATCACCTCTTGTGCCCGACGCCGTCGTGGCAGTGGATGCACGACACCGTCTCGCCCTTGTGGGTAGAACTGTTGGTAGCCTGCTCCACGTAGTCGCCGTGGCAGTAGAGGCAGGCGGCCTCGGTGATCTCGCGATTGTGCTCGCGGATCTGGATATTCTCCGGATAGTTCTGGAACGTGAACTTCAACGAGTGCCAGAAGCCGTTATCCGCCTTGTTGATGTACTTGTGGACGATGCTGTCGTGCGGCGCGTGGCAGGAGTTGCAGGTCGCGACGTCGTGGTGGCTGCCCTTCTGCCACCCCTCGTACTCCTCGCGCATGGCGTGGCAGTTCGCGCAGGTGGCGGGATCGTCGCCCAGGTAGCTGGTGACGCCCGAGTACTGCAGCGTGAACAGGCCCACCCCCAGGACGACGCCCAGCAGCGCCGCCAGGGCGATCCCCGACCACCCGGCGAAGGCGCGCGTGAAACCGCGCCACAGCGACTTGATGAGGCGTCTCACACGGCCCTCCCTCGCACCTGGTCGCGTCCCGGTCTCGCCGCGCGTCGTCATTGACCCCGCGCTCGCCGGACAAAACAAGGATAACACAGCGCGTCAGGAAAACCGAGCGGGAAGCGCATCGTCGCACCCCGGCCGAGCGCCGAGATCGGTTCACTTCCGCACCGAGATCGGTCCGGACGGGCAGACAAGCGCAGAGGCGGCCCGGACCGCGAGCGCCGCACGCTCTTGGACCGGGCCGCCTCCCGGATCGTCGTCCCCGCGGGCCTCGACCGGCCCGCAGAGCGCGTCAGGACAGGGCGGCGACGGCCGCCTCGTAGTCGGGCTCCTCGCCGATCTCGGGGACCTGCTGGGTGTAGAGCACCGTCCCGTCGGCGTCGATCACAACGACCGCGCGCGAGAGCAGGCCGGCCAGCGGGCCGTCGGCCAGCGCGACGCCGTAGTCCTCGCCGAAGCCGGAGCGGAAGGCGGAGGCCGTGACGACGTCGTCGAGCCCCTCGGCGCCGCAGAAGCGGGCCTGCGCGAAGGGCAGGTCCTTCGAGACGCAGACCACGACGGTGTTGGCCAGCCCGGAGGCGCGCTTGTTGAACTCGCGCACGCTCGTGGCGCACACGCCGGTGTCCACCGAGGGGAAGATGTTGAGCACGACGCGGCGGCCCGACAGCGACTCGGAGGAGACCGGCCCGAGGTCGGCGCCGACCAGCTCGAAGGCCGGGGTGTGCGAGCCGACGGCGGGCAGCTCGCCGACGGAGTGAACAGGGGAACCGTGGAACGTCATGGAAGCCATGCATTCATCATGGCAGTTAATAGATGGACCCTCCAGTGAGATACGCAACCTCTTGACGGGGCCGCTCGCGGGATCCGGAGCCCGGGAGAGCCGCCCGAAACGCCGCCCCGGCCGGGACCGCTCAGTGTCGTGCGTCCGTGCTGCCGCGCCCGGCCACGCGCCGCACGAGCCAGCGCGGGGCGAGCCGCAGGGCGGCATTGACCGTCCGGTAGCGCACACTCGGCGTGCAGATGACCTGGCCCCGGCGCACGGCCTCCAGGGCGGCGCGCGCCACGTCCTCGGCCCGCAGCCAGGCGGCGTCGGGCCACGCCGTCTCGTCCATGCCGGCCCGCTCGTGGAACTCGGTGCGGGTCAGTCCCGGGTTGACCACGGTCGCCGTCACCCCGGTGCCGCGCAGCTCGGAGACGAGTCCCTCCGTGAAGGTCCGCACCCAGGCCTTGTGGGCGGCGTAGGTCCCCATGGCCGTCAGCGCCGTGACGCTGGAGATGTTGAGGACGGCGCCGTGCCCGCGCGCCACCATGCCGGGCAGCACCGCGTGCGTGAGCTCCATGACCGCGCTCACCATGACCGCCAGGGCGCGCTTCTCCTGGGCCGGGTCGCCGCCGACGAAGGCCTGGCCGACGGCGAAGCCCGCGTTGTTGATGAGCAGGTCGATCGGGCGGGCGGCGACGTCTTCGGCCCGGCGAGAGCGCTCGGGCGACGCGGTTGCGCGCGCCACCGTGGGCTCCAGCCGCAGGCGCTCGGCGACGGCGGTGCGGCCCGCAGGCGTCGACAGGTCCGCGGGCAGCACCTCGACGCCGACGCCGGCGACCTGGCAGAGCTGCTCGGCGACGGCCGTCAGGCTCTCCCGGCTGCGTGCGACCAGGACCAGGTCGTGGTGCGCCTCGGCCAGCTGCCACGCCAGCTCGAGGCCGATGCCGGAGGTGGCGCCGGTGATCAGTGCGGTTCCCATAGGAGGAGCCTAGAGGATCGGCCTCCTGCGAGCAGTCCGTGCGCGCCCGCGGCGCCCGGCCCCACGCCGTCGAGATAGACATTTTCGTACGAGATCGGCGGTGTCACCGTCTACCTCGTGCGAAAATGTCTATCTCGACGCGAGACGCAGGAGGAGCCCGCCCATGATCCAGCACGCCCGGGGCGACATCCTGGCGGCCGACGTCGAGGCGCTGGTCAACGCCGTCAACACCGTCGGCGTCATGGGCAAGGGACTGGCCCTGCAGTTCAAGCGGGCCTACCCGGACATGTTCGACAGCTACCGCGACGCGGCCCGGCGCGGAGAGCTGATCCCGGGGCGCATGCACGTGTGGCGCGTGCAGGGCGACGGCAACCCGAGGTACATCATCAACTTCCCGACCAAGCGGCACTGGCGGTCGGCCTCCCGGCTCGCGGACATCGAGACGGGCCTGGCGAGCCTCGTCGAGACGGTCACGGAGCTCGGAGTCTCCTCCCTGGCGATCCCGCCGCTGGGCTGCGGGCACGGCGGGCTCGACTGGGGGCGGGTGCGCCCCCTCATCGAGGACGCCTTCAACGCGCTGCCCGGGGTCACGGCCGTGCTCTACCTCCCGGCCGACGACGCCCCGCGCGGCTAGAAGGACGGCGCCGATGACGATCGCGCCGCGGACGCCCGCGGCCGCGCCCGGCCCCACGCCGTCCTCACTACCCTGCCCGCACTACCCTGGGGTCATGCGCCTGGCCACCTGGAACGTCAACTCCGTCCGCACCCGCGTCGACCGCGTCACCGCCTTCCTGGAGCGCGAGAGCATCGATGTGCTGGCCATGCAGGAGATCAAGTGCAGGCCCGAGCAGTTCCCCCGCATCCCCTTCGAGGCCGCGGGCTACGAGCTGGCCGTGCACGGCCTGGACCAGTGGAACGGGGTGGCGATCGCCTCGCGGGTGGGGCTGGCCGACGTCGTCACCGAGTTCCCCGAGCAGCCGGGGTGGGCCAGGAAGGAGGGCGCGGCCGTCGTCGTCGAGGCCCGGGCGCTCGGGGCGACCGTGGGCGGGCGGGGCGCGGCGGACGACGGGAGGGCGGGCGCGACCGAGGCAGCCGGGCCGGTGGCGCCGTCGTCGGGCGCGGTGCGGCTGTGGAGCCTGTACGTGCCCAACGGGCGGGAGCTCGCCCACCCGCACTACCGCTACAAGCTGACGTGGCTGGCGGCGCTGCGCGAGAGCGTCGGGAGGTGGCTGGCGGAGGACCCCGGGCAGGCGCTCGCGCTGGTCGGCGACTGGAACGTGGCGCCGCGCGACGAGGACGTGTGGGACATGAGCGTCTTCGAGGGGGCCACCCACGTCTCGGAGCCCGAGCGGGCCGCCCTGCGGGCCTTCGAGGAGGCCGGGCTCGCCGAGGTGACCCGCGGGCGCGTCACCAACTACACCTACTGGGACTACCAGAAGCTGCGCTTCCCGCGCAACGAGGGCATGCGCATCGACTTCGTCTACGGCTCGGCGGCGCTGGCGTCGCGGGTGACCGGCGCGGCCATCGACCGCGACGAGCGCAAGGGCAAGGGCGCCTCCGACCACGTGCCTGTCATCGTCGACGTCGCCGACGCCGCCTGAACCGCTTACTACGCTCCTTTGTCCCTTACTACGCTCCTTTTCCTCGTACAGTAAGGAACAAAGGAGCGTAGTAAGCGATCGGCGGGCGGTCAGAGGGCGAGGATCTGGTCGCTCAGTTCGGGCCACTGGGTCACGTGCGCCCTCCGGAAGGGCCGCGCCCCCAGGAAGACCGCCTGGCGCCGCGCCACCGGGTCCACCCAGATGAAGGAGCCCGACTGGCCGAAGTGCCCGAAGGTCGCCGGGCTGTTGGCCGTTCCCGTCCAGTGCGGGTGCTTGCGGCCGCGCACCTCCACGCCCAGCCCGAAGTCGTTGGGCGCCTGCTGGCCGTAGCCGGGCAGCACGCCGTCCAGTCCCGGGAAGGCCACCGACGTCGCCTCCGCCGCCAGGTCCGCGCCGACCAGCCTCGGCGCGGCGAGCTCGCGGGCGAAGACCGCCAGGTCGCGGGCGCTGCCCTCGCCAGAGTGCGCGGGCGATCCGGGCACGAGCACGCTGGACATGCCCAGGGGCTCCAGCACCGTCGTCTCGATCCAGGTTTCAAGAGGCGTCGCCGTGGCCTCCTCGAGCCGCTCGCCGAGTAGCTCAATGCCCCGGTTGGAGTAGATGCGCCGCGTCCCGGGGGCGGCCAGGACGGCGTCGGAGTCGAAGGCGATGCCGCTGGTGTGGGCCAGCAGGTGGCGCACCGTGGCACCCGGCAGAACCGCCGCGCCCGCCCCGGCTGATCCGCGCGCCGTGCCCGCCCCTGCCGGAGCCTCCAGGTCGAGCAGGCCGCGCTCGACGGCGACCAGCGCGCTCCAGGCCACAATCGGCTTGGTCACCGAGGCGAAGGGGAAGATCTCGTCGACCTCCCCCGCCTCGATGAGCGTGCGCGTGCGTCCGTCGGCGTCCAGCTCCGAGGCGACCACGGCCACGGGGAAGCTGAATCCGGCGAGCACCGGTAGGGCGTCAAGCGCAGCCCCGCCCACCAGCGGATCGGCAGGGGCGGGCACGGCGCATGGCCCCGCCGAGGCGGGCGAGGAGGGAATCCGCGTCATAACGGGTTCAGCTCAGGCACAGGAGCTGCTCATGCAGGACCTCCAGAACGGGCGCGCGAGAGGCGTTCCCCTGCCCGAGCGCGCGGGCCATCTGCTGAGAGAAGGAATCCACGCGCCGGGACGTGTCGCGCAGGTCGTAGTACTGCTCGACCTCGGCGTCGTAGGCGGTCAGCGCGTCCAGGTGGTCGTCGAGCTCCGGGTAGGAGTCGGTGCCGACCGCGATCTCGCGCGGCAGGCGGGGCTTGTACTGAGGGTCCTGGGCGGGGTGCCCGACGAGCAGGCCCAGGATCGGGTAGGTGCGCGTGGGCAGGCGGAGGGCCTTGATGACGCGGCGGACGTCGCCGATGATCGAGCCGAGGTAGGTGGTGCCCAGCCCCAGCGACTCAGCGGCGACGACGACATTCTGGGCGGCGATGACAGCGTCCTCAACGCCCTGGAGGAACAGGTTGGTGCGCTCCAGGGGCTCCAGAGGCGCGCCGGCGCGCTCGCGCAGGAGGGCGTTGCGGTGCAGGTCGACGACGAAGACGAAGAGCTCACCGCGGTCCCCGCCGACGTAGGGCTGGCCGGAGGCGAGGTGGATCTGCTCGCGCAGGGCGGGGTCGAGAACGCGGATGACGGTGACCTGCTGCTGGAAGGAGGATGTGGCGGAGTGACGGGCGACGTCGAGGAGCGTGGTGACTATGTCCTCGCCGACGCCCTCGTCGGTGTAGGCGCGAATGGTGCGGTGGGCCATCTGAGCAGCGATGGTCGAGTTGGTGACAGGGGTCGTGGCGGGCGTGCGCAGGGCTGCGGGGTCGGCGGGCGCTGTGGGCGCTGTGGGCGCTGTGGGCGTGGTGTCGGTCATGGCTAGGAGCCTAGATGATTGCTCCCACGGGCGGACCGGAGACGGGCCGGGTGGGCGGGCAGAATCCTGCGGCTCTCGCCCCCTCCCTTCGCCGAGGTCGTTCGTACTCCGCATCGAGATCGGTTCGAGGCGTCGGCCGGGCCCCTGCTGGACGGCCGTCCCGACGCAGTCTTAACCGGCTCCCCGAGAACTCGGAGGCCAGCCTCAGCAGACAGGCGGTCACACGAGCGCAAGCTGCACATTGGAGAGCAGGGCCGTCGCAGGGATAGCGCAGGTTTCCGTTGAGATTCAGCGGTTTCTCAAGATGCGTCAAGATCGGTTGACGCGCTCCCATGTGCGCAGAGGGGGGCCTGCGCACATGGGAGAGGTATGGCTGGAATTAAACAAGGTCGGTGTGGGGTGGTGTGATTGGGAGGTGCTCGAAGTCGTAGTCGAAGGTGCGG
>ERZ772945.1037-NODE-1037-length-20648-cov-4.138202_pt1 | contig 20648 bp, 18 predicted proteins | sample MGYA00511681_ERZ772945 | MGnify/ENA primary metagenome ERZ772945 (study PRJEB29015, sample SAMEA2737943) | human oral metagenome | biome: human oral; feature: human-associated habitat; material: dental | place: China | collected 2143 ...
AAACGCCCATGAAAGCGGCGCAAAAAGCAGCCGCAGGGGAACCCTATGCGGAGGCGGAGGCACAGGACATGCCGGAAACGGGCGCAGGGCACGAAACAGAGGGCATTCCAGCAGGGGAGAAGTCCGCCCAAAACGCGGAGCGGCAGGAACCCGACGCGCAAAAGGTGAGGCAGGAGATTGTCGCCCTCGCGGAACAGGCATGGGGCAATCCGAAAGTCCGTGGACGCGTATCGTTCCGGCCCTCGAAGAAACTGCGCGACAAGGTGCAGGAACTTTTCGGGCATGGCATCGACGAGGTGTTCGTGACGGCGGACGACTTGCGGCACATCAAGAACCATCATGGCTATGGCGAAGATGCGCGCGGGCAGGCTGACATAACGCTTGAAAACATAGACGAGCTTTATGACACGGTCAATGACTTTGATGAAGCCAGCAAAGAACGCAATGACCGCATGGGCAATCAAAATATGCTTGCAGTAAAACGAAAGAATGGGATGAATTTTGCCCTGTTGGTCGAACGTGGAAAGCACAAGGCGGAAGTAAAAACCTATTACAAACAGAACAAAAAGACCCCTTCATCGATGCCCGATGCAAAATCTCCGAGCTTAAACGTCCGAAACGACTCGATGAAGAAGTCTTCTTCTGCTTCCAGTGTACCACAGGAAGCAGAAAACGGCAATGGCTTTCCCGTGCCCGAAGATGGCGCAAAGCTCTCAGTTGACATGAGAGCGGATATCGCCGATAATGGAGACAGGGAAAGCAAGGCGGTCTTCGGCAAGTACCTGAACGACGGCATCATGCAGGCAGTGCGGGACCGGGTGCAGCAGGAAATCGGCGAGCACGTCAACCTGGACGACATGGCAGACCCCGTGAAGCGCGACGCGGCGCGGGATAGCTTGCCGTACATCAAGAAAATGAATACGGACTTCAATACGAGGATGGTTCAAAAGAATGAACCGTATAAGAATCGTCTTGCAGTAAAGATTGAGTATGCGAGGAGGTGTTTCGATAATGACGAACGAATCCAACATGAAGCTATTCGACGAATGGACGGACAGGAATCGTTACATCGAGCTGGGAATGCAGCTTTTCCCGAACGAAATGACGCGCGAGGAGTGGGAGAAGCAAGCAGACAAGGCTCTTTCGGGATATCAAGAAGCATCGTAGGCGAACGCCAAGGTGCGAAAGCCCACTTCGACAGACTCTATCACGACATGGCAGGGAGCCGTCCTGAAAAGCAGGGCGGCTTTTCTCATGCGCTTCAGTCTGCCGCGCCCGAAAGCCGCGCGGCGGTTGGCCGGCTGGCAAAGGCCATGGGCGGCACGCAGGCGGCAGATGGAAAGCATGCGTTTGCCACGCCCGCAGAGGAAGCCCGCTTCCAAAAGGCGGCAATGGCGCTCCTCCGTGCCATGGACGCAAACACGCAGGCAAAGGATTCCGTCGAAGGCGTCCGCTACTCCGCCGCATGGCACGGCTCGCCGCATCAGTTCGAGGAATTCAGCCTGGACCATATCGGCACGGGCGAAGGCGCACAGGCGCATGGATGGGGGCTGTACTTCGCCAAGGAGTACAGCACGGCGGAAGGGTATCGTGGTAGCTTAGGGGAACCCGCAAAAACAGTAGTTTTTGATGGGGATACCTATCAAAAGCCGGATGGATACGACGTATGGGTCTTCGATCCGCATCATGAAAACATACTCGAAGAAGAATGGGCAAAAAATGCACTGCTGGATACGCTATATGAACATGAATTCAATAGTGCCTAGGAGGCAAGGGACTACTTTGAAAAGGAACTGCGCCTACAGGAAGATGACGAGGAATGGGGGGAAACAGACTACAGTGCGGAGCAGCTGCGCAAGATACTGGGCCTTTTGTCGCCGGAAAATCTATACTATGATGAGATAGACGTTCTGATAGAACCACCTGGAGCGATGTATCACGTAGAAATCGCGAATGAGGATGCATTGCTCGACGAGCAGAAGCCTATTGGCGAGCAGCCGGCGGAAGTATTGCAAGGCCTGCGCCGCGTGGTGGGATCCTTGTCCGCAAACGAGCTTGAAACGTTTTTCAGGCGCATAGGGTATCGGGAAAGCGAAGACGGAAAGGAGCAAGGCGAAGGCGCCGCAGAAACATACTTCCACGATGAAGACGCCATGCAGAATCGGACGGGAAGAGACTTTTATCGGGCCCTTGCAGCGGCGTACAAATCGGATCGGAGCGCATCGCAAACGCTCAATGCATACGGCATCAAAGGCATCGCCTACGGGGGACGGCAGGACGGCCGCTGCTGCGTCGTGTTCGACGACAAGGCAATCGAGATCTTGGAAAAGTTCTCGGCAAAGGGCGAGGGCGCAAAGCTGCGCCAGATGCTCGCGGCGGCGCAGTTCCTGAAGGCGGACGACCTGACGGCAGAGGAGCGGAACCTTCCCGCGCTCGGCGAGGAGATGGGGACGCCTGTCGTATGGATGGACGGCGATGCGAGCCTGCACGGCTTCCATTCGGGCGGCGTGACGTTCCTCAACCGCCGGTCGGAGATGTGCCTGCCGCAGGTGTTCTGGCACGAATCGTTCCACTACATGCGGGCGAACAACCCCGCTCTTTACGGCGAGATGGTGCGCCACATCGAGCGCGCGGAGCACATCACGAAGGAGCAGATGGACGCCTACCGCGAGAAAATCGGGCGGCCCAGCCTGTCCGATGCGGACGTCATCGAGGAGATGCTTGCCGACCGGATGCAGGACGTGAAGGAGCGCGTCCGCCTCCTGAAGGGCATGGGCAGGGAGAACGCGGGGCTTGCCGCGCGCATCGCCGCATGGATCCGCCGCATGATCGACCGCTTCGTGGCGCACTTTAGCCGCGCAGGCGACCGGCTCAGCGAGCGGCAGACGGCGGCGATGGCAGAGGCCTTCTCCCGCGTCATGCACGACATGAAAGACGGCGAGGGAAAGCCGCTCTTCCGCGTGCGGGGAAAGTCTGTCCGCATGGCGGACGGGCGCGAGCTTCCTGCGCTTGATGCGAAGGAACAGACGGCGGACGAGAAGCTGAAGGCAGACGCTAAGGCATGGAAGCAGACGCTGAAAGAAGCGTGGGAAGGCAACATGCCCGAATCGCAGATGCTGAAGGTGATGGAAACCCCGCTTGCCTTGCAGCTTGCTGGTGCAAAGCCGCTTCCCCTGTATATGCGGCAAAGCAAGCTCATGAAGATTCGGGGCAAGCATCCCGAAATGACCAAGGCAGTGCTGAGCGAGCTTCCGAAGCATCTTGCCGACCCCATGATCGTTTTCAAGTCGGCAACGAAGCCGGGACGTATTGTCGTAGGACTAAGCCTGCTGGATGCGGACGGAATCAATGTTGTCGTTCCTGTCGAATTGGATGCTGGGAAAGCACATACCGAAATCAATGTGGTTCTCTCCACTTATGGGAAGGGGAGTACGAGTCATGGCGTGAATTACGGTTGGTTCTCGCGCAATATCCATACAGGAAACACACTTTATGTCAATAAAAAACAGGTCGCTGACCTCTACCAGTCCGCCGGGCTCCAATTGCCCATGGAGGGTAGAAGGTTCAACGACCTCTTTGGTTCCAGTATAAAGACGGACGCAGACCTTGTCAAGATGCGGGCGGCAAATCGCTCGAAATATTCTGCTTCCATGCAGCCTCCCACGCCACAGAAAGAAGGGAATGAAAACGAAACCAACGCAATCAAGTATTCCGCCTCCCTCGATAATGAGCCGGCAGGCTCCGCCTCCCGCATCCGCCGCGTGCTCGACGGCGTCAAGAACGGCACGCGCCCAATTGGCGGCGTGGCTGTCCGCGACTACCGCGGCACGTCGTCCGTCACCGTCGGCAAGGGGCAGGAGGCGCGGTTCATGCGTGACCGGGGACTCACGGCAAAGGACATCGTCGAGCGCGAGGAGCTGGATGGCGGCAAGGTGCGCCTTCGCTATCGGATGAAGGGCCTCGGCCCTTTGGGACAGCTCCACACGCCGCGCTTTCTTGCGCGGACGAATCCGAAGATCAAGGCCATCTATGACCTCGGCGAGAAGGCCATGCACACGCAGGAACGCCTGCGCAACCAGTTCAATAAGCCCGTGCGCGAGTTCGCCCGCCTCACGAAACGGGAGGAGGACTTGCAGGAGGTGACGAGCGTCCTTCTCCAAGGCGACGCGGAGGACGCTAAGCCATGCCTACAAGCTCCTAAACGAGGCGCGGATGCAGGTGCGCACGCGCACGGCGCAGGTCAAAAAGAGCGAGCTTCCGGGCTTCAAGGAATCGCACTGGATCGGCGAGGCGGACGTGCAGTCCGTGCAGGATTTGGGCGACGGGAACGTGCTTCTCACGTGGCGCGGTCGCAAGACGTATGACACCAAGGGAAAGCACGTGACGGGCGAGGCGCTTGCCCTCATGCAGAAGGACGGGAACATCCACGTGACGGGCGTCAAGGCGCTTGACGCCAGGGAGCATGGGGAAAACATGTTCTCCGTGAGCTATGTGGAGCGCATCAAGCCGATCACGGGCCGCGAAGGGTACTTCCCGCACTTCTTCCACGAGTTCATGGTATATGAAGTGACGAAAGGCAAGGACGGGAAGGAGGCATATGCCACCGTCGGAAGCGCGCGGACGCTCAATGCCGTCGCGATGCAAGAATTCAAGCCGCAGGCCATCAGCATGTACGAGCGGTGGTATGGCTCATTTAACGCCGACCCCGGCGACATAAAGGGGCCGCGCGGGCAGGAGGCGCGCTACATCAAACACCTCATACAGGACATCAACGGCACGCCGCGGCAATGCCAAGTTTCGAGAGAGCATACCCTATGCGTGGTAACACTTCGGGGTAGGCGGTGCGCATAATGATGCCGTCCGCTTCCATCTGCCGACGACTTCCCATCAGTACTTTTTGGCTGAGTCCCTCCAATGATCGTTTTAGTTCATTGAAGCGTCAAGGTAGCTGGATGAGGTTGCGGACCATCAAGATTTTCCGCTTGCTGCCCATCATGTTGACAGTTGTTGCAGCGTCGCATGTCGGCAAATCTTCTTTTTGCGCATCGCAATGTAACCCCTCGTGGCAAGCAATGAAAATAGGGCGTTAGATGCATTTCACTATGCAGCAATCCACAGGGACCCACTTGCATTTGTTGGTGCGGTGACGATATTCAGCAGACCTTGATTGACGTGGATGGGCATACGGTGTAAGAGAAGGTCGCTATCCGCATGGAATGAGTAGAAAATTGATGCAAATTTTTATCTGACCTTATTCAAAGACTGTGTGCTATAATAAAACGAAGTGATGGATCGTTTTCATGCATGGGAATATTCGGCTTTTATGGATAGGACGAACGGGGAGAGATGCACCATGGGAAATCGTGTCTAAATGAAGCGTGCGGATGATCATTACGTGAGGAGGAAATGTGATGGCTATGGTGCCAAAGCTCAATCGAACACAGTTTGACCAGGAGATACCGTTCAAGGTCGTTGCGCCATTCTCACCGATGGGCGATCAGCCGCATGCTATCGAAGAGTTGGCAGCAGGCATCGAAAACGGACAGGAAGCACAGGTGCTCCTAGGTGCGACAGGAACAGGAAAGACGTATACGATTGCGAAAGTGATCGAGAAGGTACAGAAGCCAACGCTTGTCATCGCACATAATAAGACACTTGCGGCTCAGCTTGCCAGTGAGTACAAAACATTTTTCCCCAATAATTACGTTGGTTACTTTGTGAGTTATTATGACTACTATCAGCCAGAGGCTTATATTGCCTCGACGGATACTTACATCGAGAAGGACGCCTCCATCAACGATGAAATTGATGAACTGCGCCATTCGGCGACGTGTTCGCTCTTTGAACGGCGAGACTGTATCATCGTCGCGAGCGTATCGTGCATTTACGGTCTTGGCTCTCCGGAAAGCTATCACGAGATGGTGCTCTCCTTGCATAAGGGTCAGCAGATTGACCGCGATGCAATTCTGCGCAAACTCGTCACGATTCGATATGATCGAAATGACGTTGCATTTGAGCGCGGTCGGTTTCGTGTGCGGGGCGATGTAATCGAAATATTTCCTGCGGGATACAATAATCGTGCTGTTCGTATTGAGATGTTCGGCGATGAGATTGATCGTATTGTCGAGTTTGATGTCGTGACGGGTGAAATCTATGGGGAACGTACCCATTCGATGGTTTTTCCTGCCTCACACTACGTCACGGAGGACAAGGATCTCAAAATTGCGATGCAGGATATTGAAGCGGAGCTTTTGGTGCAGGAAAAAACGTTTACAGAGGAAGGCAAGCTTCTCGAAGCACAGCGCATTGGTCAGCGAACGCGCTATGATCTCGAGATGATGCAGGAGATGGGCTATTGTTCCGGCATCGAGAATTACTCGCGTCATCTCACACATCGCAAGGCAGGTGAGGCACCGTATACCTTGCTCGACTATTTCCCGGAAGATTTTCTTATCGTCATCGATGAGTCACACGTCACGCTCCCGCAGATTCATGCGATGTATGCAGGTGATCGCAGCCGCAAAGTTTCACTCGTTGAAAATGGATTTCGACTGCCGTCAGCGTTTGACAACCGCCCACTGACTTTTGATGAATTTGCTGCGCGAATCAATCAAATCATCTATGTCTCTGCGACACCGGGAAAGTATGAGTTGAAGCAAGCGCAGCAGGTCGCGCAACAGATCATTCGACCGACGGGACTGCTTGATCCGGAAATTGAAGTGCGTCCGCTCAAAGGGCAGATGGATGACCTCCTCGGTGAAATCAAAACTCGAATTCAGAAGAAGGAACGCGTGCTCGTAACGACGTTGACAAAAAAGATGGCAGAAAACCTCACAGAATATCTAAAAGAAGTCGGCGTCAAGGTGCGCTATCTTCACTCCGATATTGCGACCATTGAGCGTGCGGAAATCATTCACGACCTGCGTGCAGGCGCATTTGACGTTCTCGTTGGCATAAACCTTTTGCGTGAAGGACTCGATATGCCGGAAGTCAGCCTCATCGCGATTCTCGATGCGGATAAGGAAGGATTCCTACGCTCCGATACGTCGCTTATCCAAACGATTGGACGTGCTGCGCGAAATGCGCAGGGGCATGTCATCATGTATGCAGATAACGTGACGGATTCGATGAAACGTGCCATGGACGAGACGGAACGACGCCGTGAGATTCAGCAGGCATATAATAAGGTACATGGCATTACGCCGAAGACGATTGTAAAACCCATCAAGCCACTCATCGAAACGACGCTCGTCGCCGAATCTACAGCAAAGTACGAGACGAACGGCAAGAAAAAGAAGCTCACGAAAAAGCAGAAAGAGAATCTCGCCAAGACACTCCTGCGTGAAATGCAGCAGGCGTCTCGTGCCCTCGAATTTGAGCGTGCAGCAGAGCTTCGTGATATGATATTGGAACTAGATGGCGAACTTCCGAAAAAGAAGCAACTGTAAGAAGGCAAGAAAAATATGGAAAACAGTATTAGAATCAAGGGGGCACGCGCCCATAATCTTAAAAATATCGACGTGGAAATTCCGCGTGACAAACTTGTCGTCGTGACGGGGCTTTCGGGGTCTGGAAAGTCATCGCTCGCATTTGACACGATTTATGCGGAAGGGCAGCGGCGTTATGTGGAGTCACTGTCGTCGTATGCACGGCAGTTCCTCGGACAGATGGACAAGCCGGATGTTGACAATATTGACGGGCTTTCGCCTGCCATTTCGATTGATCAGAAGACGACGAGCCATAATCCGCGCTCGACTGTCGGAACGGTTACGGAGATCTATGACTACTTACGGTTGCTCTTTGCGCGTGCAGGGCGTCCGCACTGTCCAAAATGCGGCAAACCCATCGCGCAGCAGACGGTTGACCAGATGATGGACAAGATCAAGGAGCTGTCGGAGGGTACGAAGCTGCTCATCATGGCGCAGGTTGTGCGTGGGAAAAAAGGCGAACACAAAAAGGTGCTCGGGCATATCCGTCATGAAGGATATGTACGCGTGCGCATCGATGGCACGGTGATGGATGTAAACGAAGAAATTACACTGGAAAAGAACAAGAAGCATACGATTGAGGTCATCATTGATCGTCTCGTCGTACGTGAAGGAATGGAAACGCGCCTTGCGGATTCGCTTGAAACAGCGCTGAAACTTGGCGGAGGTGTCGTCTATGTGCAGGTCGTAGGTGGTGAACTCTTGATGTTCAGCGAGAATTTTGCCTGTGTCGATTGCGGCATCAGCCTGTCTGAAATTACGCCGCGGATGTTTTCCTTCAATAATCCCTATGGTGCTTGCCCCGTCTGCACGGGACTTGGCAGCCATAAGGAGTTTGACGAGGATCTCGTCATGCCGGATCGCACGCTCTCAGTCGGTGCGGGCGTCTTTGCACCACTTTCGAAGAATGTTCATTCTTACTCGATGAGTGTCATGCGTGCGCTTCTTATGGCGCGTGGCTACACATTGGAAACGCCGTGGAATGAAATCGACAAGAAAACACAGGATGCCTTGCTGCACGGTTCGGGCGAGGAGTGCTATACGTTTCACTACACGAATATGTTCGGCGAACGCAAGGCGTACCATGTGCCGTTTGAGGGCGTCATGGACGTACTCTCGCGACGCTATCACGAGACAGATTCGGACGAGATGCGCGAGTCATACGAAAACTACATGACAGATATTCCATGCAAGGCCTGTCACGGGGCAAGACTAAAGCCTGAAACGCTCGCTGTGACCATTGGTGGAAAGAATATCCACGAGGTCACGCAGATGACGATTCGCGAGGCAGATGCGTTTTTGGGAGGACTGTCGCTGACGCAGCGCGAGATGAAGATCGCTGAGCAGATTCTAAAGGAAATCCATGCGCGTCTGCGTTTCCTGCTCAACGTCGGGCTTGATTACTTGACGCTTGCGCGCTCGGCCGGCACGCTCTCTGGCGGTGAGGCACAGCGCATCCGCCTAGCGACGCAGATTGGTTCCGGACTGCAGGGCGTGCTCTATGTACTCGATGAGCCGAGCATTGGGCTTCATCAGCGCGACAACAATCGCTTGCTCGCGACACTGAAACATTTGCGTGATCTCGGCAATACGCTTATCGTCGTCGAACATGATGAGGATACCATGTATGCGGCGGATCATATCATCGACATCGGTCCTGGCGCCGGAACACATGGGGGCAGGGTTGTTGCACAGGGAACGGCGCTGGAAATCATGGCCGTGCCAGAATCCATAACAGGTGCGTATCTTGCAAGGCGCAAGTTTATTCCCGTTCCGGCAAAACGGCGGATAGGAAATGGAAATGTCATCGAGGTCATCGGCGCATCCGAGAATAACCTAAAAAATATCAGCGTCAAATTCCCTCTCGGCACATTGACGCTTGTCACAGGCGTATCGGGGTCAGGAAAGTCGACGCTCGTCAACGAGATTCTTTACAAGGGTATCGCTTCGCGCCTTTATCACGCGAAGGGAAAGCCTGGCAAGCATAAGAGAATCAAGGGACTGGAGCACATTGACAAAATCATCGATATCGACCAGCAGCCCATAGGGCGCACGCCGCGCTCGAATCCTGCGACATATACGGGAGTTTTTGATGCGATTCGTGAGCTGTTCAGCCAGACCGCAGAAGCAAAGATGCGCGGGTATAAAGCAGGGCGATTCAGTTTCAATATTAAAGGAGGGCGTTGCGAGGCTTGCCGCGGTGATGGCATACTCAAAATCGAAATGCACTTTCTTCCCGATGTCTATGTTCCCTGCGAGATCTGCAAAGGCGCGCGATACAACCGTGAAACGCTTGAGATCCGCTACAAGGGAAAGAATATCTCAGAAGTACTTGACATGACGATTTCGGAAGCCGTAGTGTTTTTTCAGAACGTGCCTCGCATCGCACGAAAGCTTCAAGTTATCGAAGATGTTGGACTCGGCTACATCAAGCTCGGGCAGAGTGCGACGACGCTTTCAGGCGGTGAGGCACAGCGCGTAAAACTTGCGACAGAGCTGTCGCGCCGTTCAACAGGCAAAACGCTCTACATTCTCGACGAACCGACGACAGGCCTTCATACGGCAGATATCCACAAGCTGCTCGAAATCCTGCAGCGTCTTGTTGACGGGGGGGACACGGTTGTCGTGATCGAACACAATCTCGATGTCATTAAGACAGCTGATCATATCATAGACCTTGGACCTGAGGGCGGCGATAAGGGCGGCACGATTGTTGCCGAGGGTCGTCCTGAGGATATCGTGAAGAATCCGGCTTCGCATACAGGACGATTCCTTAAGCCAATTTTAGAAGAACGAAACGTTTGATCACATGAAATATGCAAGAGAACTGCCTTATTTTGTTCCTATACATTCCGATACATGTGCAAACTAAGGCTTTCCTTTTTCTCTGCTCTATGCTATAATACATTGTGTTTTCATCAGCTAAAGGAATAAAGAATGAAAGCCACTTGATCGAATCGATGAAGAAAGGGAACCAAGATGGTAAATCCAAGACTGAAAGATGAATTGAATGACCAATTGTGCCAAGCAATGCTTTCCTTGGAAACACAAGAAGAATGCTATGCTTTTTTTGAAGACGTCTGTACGATTGGGGAACTAAAGGCGATGGCTCAGCGGCTTGAGGTTGCACGCATGCTTCGCGCGGGCAGTACGTACGACATGATTGTCGAACGCACGGGAGCAAGCACTGCGACAATTAGCCGCGTGAAACGCTGTCTCAATTACGGGGCGGATGGCTATCGAATCGTCTTGGATCGCATTGACTCGACGGAAAGATCCGAAGCTGTGACGGACGCGTAGGATTTGAGGAGAACCAACATGGAAAATGAAACGCTCGTACTCGACATACCGTATGGAATGCGGGATTTCCTGCCGAAAGAGGCAGCGGGAAAGCGTGCCGTTGAGACGGAGCTCGCAAGCCTATTTTCCGCATGGGGGTATGATGAGGTTGTCACGCCGACCATCGAGTACCTCGATAATCTAACGCTCGGTGCGAAAGGTGCGCTTGAGCCGCATCTTTTTAAGCTTTTTGATCGTAACAACCGCACGCTCGCACTTCGCCATGAAATGACGACACCGATTGCACGGCTCGCCGCGAGTCGTTTGCGCGATTACCCGATGCCACTTAAGCTTTCATATATCAGCAGTGTCTTTCGCTACGAGCAGGCACAGCGCGGACGCCAGTGCGAGTTTCATCAGGCAGGCGTTGAGCTTATGGGAAGCACGAGCACGGCATCCGATGCAGAGATTATCGCACTTGCCGTCGAAGGGTTACGGCAGGTTGGACTGAAGGACTTTCAAGTATCCATCGGACAGGTTGATTTCGTCTCAGGGATCATGGAACAGTACCATCTTGACAAAGAGACGAAAAGCAAATTGAAAACGGCGCTTGAAGTGCGCAACTTAGTCGAAGCCGAACAGATCGTTGATGGACTCGCAATCACGGAACAGGCAAAAACGATATTGAAGAGACTGCCGCTCTTAAACGGTGGTGAGGAGATGCTTCGGAAGAGCTATGCTTTTGCACTGAATGAACAGAGTCGTCGGGCACTGGATAATCTTGGCGAAATCTATCGTTTGCTGAAGGCATACGGCATCGCGCAATACGTGCGGTTTGATCTCGGCATTATCCGCGATTTTGGATATTACACGGGTATGGTATTTGAAATTTATGCGTCAGGACTAGGCTTTCCGCTTGCGGGAGGCGGGCGCTATGACCACTTGTTGTCCGATTTTGGCAATGCATGCCCTGCGACGGGGGTTGCACTTGGCATAGAACGAGTTCTCCTTGCGCTCTCGCGGCAGGCATGCGTGCACCCCGTACATGCGGAGGGAGTTTATCTTGCTTATGCACATGGCTTCTTGGACGCAGCTATTGAATTGGCACAGAAGCTCCGCTCAGAAGGCAAGACGGTAGAAATAGCGCTCTCGGTACTGGATGAGCAATCGGCTGACGATTTGCGGAGGCAGAAAGGTTATGGCGAATTTCTGTACTTATCATGATACAGCGTATACGACAGTTTTACCGTGCGCTGTTTGCTTCGATGGAGCAGGCGGATCACGAGCTCGTGTGGCAGGTCCTTTCCGAAAAAGAGCAAACCTTGTTTTATGCAATGCACCGTGCCGATCAGGTTCATGCCATAAATGTTGCGCGTACGGCACTTAAAATTGCGAAAGAATACCCGCGTGAGGTGAACCGAACCCTTCTTCTTCGTGTTGCGCTTCTTCACGATGTTGGACGAAAAAAAGGCGATCTTGATATATGGGGAAAGGCTTTTGCCGTGCTCGCAATGAAGGGTTTTCCGCGTATTGCAGAACACCTCATGCAGGCAAGAAAAGGAACGATCTTCTATCGGTTTGGGCATGCGCTCTACGTATCAAGATATCATGCAGCAATCGGTGCTGGTCGGTTGCGTGAGATTCGTCTTTTGACCGAAGCTTCTATTGTGGCGCGCCACCATTTGCCACCGGATGATCACGATGTGGCGGAGCTCATCATCCTGCGAATGGCAGATGAGCGAAATTAAATCTTGGGAGGGCAGACATGACATCGAATGACAACGACTACCTGACGATTGCCTTGCCAAAAGGCAAGTTATTTTCTTTGTCGGCAAAGCTTCTTGTGCGTGTCGGCTATACGGCGAAGGACTTATCCGATAAGTCGCGCAAACTGATCATCACGAATGAAGAGAAGAAGATACGGTTTATTGTTTCCAAAACGTCGGATGTGCCGACTTATGTCGAGTATGGTGCAGCGGATATCGGTATTATCGGCAAGGATGTTTTGCTTGAAGCGAATAAAGAGGTTTACGAAATGCTCGACCTTGGCTTTGGCAAATGCCATTTGATGATGGCTGTGCCGAAAGCGGAGAAGCGTGAAAAGCTCACGGATTACGATCATACGCGCGTCGCGACGAAGTATCCTCATATCGCGGAACAATTTTTTGGGCAGCGCGGCATGCAGATGGAGTATATCAAGCTGAATGGTTCGATAGAGCTTGGCCCAATCGTTGGACTTTCCGAGAGCATTGTCGATATCGTGGAAACGGGAACGACACTTCGGGAAAATGACTTAGAAGAAATTGTTCATATTGTTGACGCATCGGCACGTCTTATCGTGAATCGCGTAAGCTTCAAGCTGAAGTTTGATCGCATACATGAGCTCGTCGAGGATTTGCGCCGTGTATTGAATCGTGGGGAAGAATAACATGAAAATAGTTCGTGCAAGTGAAATGGGAACGCGTGAAGTGGAACGCTTGTTGACGAAGGCCGCTTTCGATGAGGTGAAGCTCAGCCCGAAAATTCGCGAAGCGAATAGAAAGACGTTCGGGCGAGACATGACGGCAGCAGAGCTCGTCCGCCAAATTGTAACGGATGTGCGCAGGGAAGGCGATGCGGCACTGCTCCGTTATACGAAGCTTATTGACAAGGCAGAGCTGACGCCGGCAGATTTTCTCGTAACGGAAGAGGAATACCGTGTGGCGGAGCACGAAGCAGATCCGGCTGTTCGTGAATCCCTTGAGCGAGCGGCGGCAAATGTGCGCCGCTACCATGAGGAGCAGAAACCGAACGCTTGGATGACGTACCGTGCGCATGGTTCCATTTTAGGGCAGACGCTCATTCCACTTGACCGCGTCGGCATTTACGTTCCAGGCGGTACGGCAGCATATCCGTCATCCGTCGTCATGAACGCCGTTCCAGCCAGCGTTGCAGGTGTTAAAGAAATCGTGATGATGGTACCGCCGAAGAATGGCAAGATCAATCCTTACGTCTTGCTTGCCGCGCGCGCCGCAGGGGTGCATAAAATATATAAACTCGGCGGAGCACAGGCGATTGCTGCAATGGCATTCGGCACGGAGACAATCCCATGCGTCGATAAGATCACGGGACCGGGCAATATCTTTGTCACGCTCGCAAAAAAGGAGGTCTACGGGTATGTCGATATCGATATGCTCGCAGGGCCGAGTGAGATCTTGATTGTAGCAGACGAGACGGCTGATCCGCGTTACACGGCGGCTGATATGCTAAGTCAGGCAGAACACGATCCGCTCGCATCGAGCATCGTGATTACGGACAGCGCGTCGCTTGCCGAAGCTGTTGCGAAAGAAGCAGAAAAGCAGCTTGCGGCACTTGCGCGCAAGGAGATTGCGCAGGCATCCATTGACCGCAACGGACTTATCGTCATTGCTGACGATATTATGCAGGCCATGCATTTTGCAAATGTATCTGCGCCGGAACACATGGAGCTCTTGACAAAAGAGCCATTTCACCTCCTGCCGTATGTCCGCCATGCGGGGGCAGTATTCCTTGGTGCGTATTCGCCAGAGCCGCTCGGCGATTATTTTGCTGGACCGGATCATATCCTGCCGACGGGAGGAACGGCGCGTTATTACTCCGTGCTCAATGTTGAGACGTTCATGAAGCGTATGAGTATCATTTCTTATACGCAGCCTGCCTTGCAGGAGGCGAGTGAGGACATTATTCGCCTTGCGGAAACAGAAGGATTGCAAGCGCATGCAAACGCAATTCGCATGCGCGAAATGAACGAGAGGTGAGGAGGCAGTTTATGCTGAATTATAGAAAAGGGCTTAAGGATATGCCATCGTATGATGTCGTGGATCGCCCGTGGACGATTAAGGTCAATGCAAACGAGTGCAATATGAATATGCCCCCGCTCGTCGAAGAGCGCGTCATGACGCGGCTTTCACGCGTGGCATTCAATCGCTATCCGAACGAAGAGTACGACGATTTGCGTGACCAGATCGCGAAGAACTTCGGTCTTGCACGCAATAACGTGCTGATTGGTAACGGATCAAGTGAAATTATCGAGAAACTATTCCATTGTTTCGGCGGCTCAAAGTCGCATAAGATTGTTTATCCACAGCCCTCGTTTTCCATGTATGCGATTTATGCAAAGGCGGCAGAAGCGGAAGGCGTTCCCGTCGATCTTGCGGAAGATTACTCGCTGGATCTCGATACGTTTATTGCAGCGGTTCGTGACGCAAAAGCTTCGCTTGCCGTAATCTGCAATCCAAACAATCCGACGGGCAATGCTCTTTCGCTCGATCAGGTTGAATATCTCGCACAAAGCATATCCTGCGCGTTCCTTCTTGACGAAGCTTATATTGAATTTTACGGACAGTCGGCGTATCGTCTTATCAAAAAGTACCCGAATCTTATTGTAGCGCGTACGTTTTCAAAGGCGTATGGTTTGGCATCATGCCGTGTCGGTTACATGCTCGCAGACAGGAAAATTATTGAAATGACAGACAAGTCGTTCATGCCGTACCACATGAATGTTCTCTCGCTCGTGACGGCAGATATTTGCTATCAGATGCGGCAGGATTTCGTTCCACATATCCAGATCATGGTTTCCGAGCGCAAGCGGATGTATGAAGAACTCAAAAAAATCAAGGAGCTTACCGTCTATCCTTCAGAGACGAATTTCATCCTCGTGCATTATGATAGGGCAAATGAACTAAATGATATGCTTGAGGCGAGCGGTATCGGCGTCCGCAATTTCAGCAATGCACCAAGGCTTGGAAATTGCCTGCGCATTTCAATGGGACGGCGTGAGGAAAACGATACATGGCTGAAACGCATTCGTGATTTTGTTGATGGGAGGAGATGAAATGCGCGGTGCAACAGTAAAGCGTGAAACAGAAGAAACGTCCGTCTTTGTCGAAGTGGAGCTCGATGGCGAAGGGTACGCGGAAGTCCGAACTGGAATCGGATTCTTCGATCACATGCTCAATCTCATGGCTGCGCATGGCTGTCTCAATATGAGGGTCGCCTGTGATGGGGATCTTGAAGTCGATGGGCATCATTCCGTTGAGGATATTGGCATTGCACTCGGTATGGCGTTTCGTGAGGCACTCGGCGATAAGAAGGGGATTCGACGTTACGGATCGTTTTATTTGCCGATGGATGAAGCACTTGCATTCGTCGCGCTCGATATCAGTGGACGCTCATTCCTCGTGTATGACGGTGGGAAAATGGCACCGATGATCGGCGGCTATGACACGGAGCTGACGGAAGAGTTTTTACGTGCCTTTGCAATGAATGCAGGCATTACCCTTCATGTGAAAATTCTTTACGGTGCAAACTCCCACCACAAGGCAGAGGCGATTTTTAAGGCACTCGGCCATGCCTTGCGCATTGCCGTTGAGGATGATCCGCGCGTCGATAGAATCCCATCGACGAAGGGATCGCTCTAAGGAGGAAGTATGGTCGCAATCATAGATTATGGCGTTGGCAATCTGTTCAGTGTCCAAAAGGCATTTGCAGCGCTTGGTGCAGATGTTGTGATCACGAGTGACGCAGCGGTGATACGCAGAGCGGAGCACGTCGTTCTGCCGGGCGTTGGTGCATTCGGCGACTGCATGAAAAATCTTGAGGCGAGCGGGCTGATTCCCGTTCTAAGAGAAATCATTAAAGAGGGAAAACCGCTGCTTGGCATTTGTGTCGGACTTCAGATTCTCTTTGAGGGAAGCGAAGAGTCTCCTGGTGTGTCGGGACTCGGCATCCTGAAAGGATATGTAAAGCGAATCCATGCAGAGGGACTAAAGGTTCCGCACATGGGGTGGAATTCGCTTGTGGTAAAAGAGCCACCCCAACCGATGAATCTATTTGCGCATCTTGCAGCACCAAGCTATGTTTACTTTGTCCATAGCTATCATGCCGTACCAAAGGATGCGTCAATCGTCACATCCTACACGGATTATGGTGGAAGGATTACAGCATCCGTCGCACAGGGAAATGTAGAGGCGACGCAGTTCCACCCTGAAAAGTCGGGGGATGTGGGATTGGTTATTTTGCGTAATTTTATCGAGAGGGAAACGCGATGATACTATTTCCTGCGATTGATATACGCGGCGGGAAGTGCGTGCGGCTATTCAAAGGAGATTTCGACCAAGAGACGGTTTACTCGGATGAGCCGGAAAAAATGGCAAAAAAATGGCAGGAAGAGGGGGCGGAGTATCTTCACCTCGTCGATCTTGATGGAGCACTCGCAGGGCGCTCCGAGAATCTTACAGCGATTGAACACATTTTGAAGAGCGTACATATTCCAGTGGAACTCGGTGGCGGCATTCGCACGATGGAGCAGATCGATACGCTCTTATCGCGCGGCGTCACGCGCGTCATTCTCGGTTCGCTTGCCGTCCGTAATCCGATGCTCGTTAAAGAGGCTTGTGCAAAATACGCGGAGCGTATCGTCGTTGGAATTGATGCGAAGAAGGGCATTGTCGCCGTTGAAGGGTGGGGAGAATCGGGCGATATTGAAGCACAGGAACTCGCGCAGCGCATGGCAGCAGTCGGCGTTCGCACGATTATCTACACCGACATATCGCGTGACGGAACACTATCAGGTGTCAACGTGGAGGCGACAGTTGCGCTTGCGAATGCAAGCGGTGCCCGGGTCGTCGCATCGGGCGGCGTGAAGTCGATTGCAGATATTGAAGCACTGCTTCCTTATGAAAAAAACGGTATCGAAGGGGTCATAGTCGGAAAGGCCATCTATACTGGATCGCTCGATCTGAAACAGGCGCTTGCGCTCACAAAGAGAGGGGCGTAATCATGCATACGAAACGAATTATTCCATGCCTTGATGTCAAGGAGGGACGTGTCGTGAAGGGGACGAATTTCATCGGACTGCGCGATGCGGGGGACCCTGTCGAGCTTGCTTCACGTTACGATATGGAACGTGCCGATGAATTGGTCTTTTTGGATATCGCGGCGTCGAGCGATAAACGGCAGACGATGGTACGAGTTGCGCAGAACTGTGCATCGAAAGTCTTCATCCCGTTTACGGTCGGCGGCGGCATTCGCACGCCAGATGATATGCACCGCATGCTGGAGGCTGGCGCGGACAAGACATCGCTCAATACGGCGGCGATCAAAAATCCGGATCTTGTTCGTGAAGGGGCGCAGAAGTTTGGCAGTCAGTGTGTCGTGCTCGCCGTGGATGCGCGCTGTGTCGGCGACGGCAAATGGGAGGTTTATATCAATGGCGGGCGTACGCCGACAGGACTCGATTGCATTGAATGGGTGAAGCGTGCAGTGGCTCTCGGTGCTGGCGAGATCCTGCTTACGAGCATGGATGCCGATGGCACGAAAGATGGCTACGATATCGCGCTGACGCGAACCGTTTCAGAGGCTGTGTCCGTTCCAGTCATCGCGTCAGGGGGGGCAGGAACGCTTGAACATTTTTACGAGGTGCTCACCGAAGGAAAGGCGGACGCCGTTCTCGCTGCATCGGTTTTTCACTATGGACAGTTTACCGTACGCGAAGTCAAGGAATACTTAAAATCACGTGGATTGGAGGTTCGGTTCTGATGGAGAAGGAATTGGATATATCGATGGTTAGATTTGATGGGAATGGACTCGTCCCCGCTATCGTTCAAGAGGAAAATGGGCAAGTTCTCATGCTCGCCTATATGAATGAAGAGTCGCTCAAAAAAACGATGGAGACGGGCTATACGTGGTTCTTCAGCCGCAAACGTAGAAAACTTTGGCAGAAGGGCGAGACATCTGGAAATGTACAGAAAGTACGTCAGATATCATACGACTGTGATGGCGATGCGCTGCTTGTTCGCGTCCATCAGACGGGCGTCGCTTGCCATACGGGAAGCTATACGTGTTTCAGCGGACGCGAGCTCTTGAAAGACGCAGAAAAAGGTGTTGCTGTTGTTCCGCCTGCCAAGCACATGGAGTTAGAAGAGGTGCTGAACGATCTTTATCAGGTCATTCAGGATCGTCGGATCAATCCGGTTGAAGGCTCGTATACGAACTACCTTTTTGAAAAGGGGCAGGATAAGATCCTCAAGAAAGTCGGAGAGGAGGCTGTTGAGACAGTTATCGCTTCGAAGAATAACAGCCGAAGTGAAGTGCTTTACGAAATGGGTGATCTTTGGTATCATTGCCTCGTCTTGCTCGCCTATCACAATATCTTGCCGGAAGAACTTTTCGATGAACTCATGAGCCGCCGCAAGGGAAAAAACTACCATAAGTTCACAGGCAAGACGGGCGTTCGCCCAGATATGTGATAGAAGGAGCAGTCGGACATGAGCGTGTTCATGTTGCCGGAACCGGATCTTTTGCCGGATATGGAAGTCAACTTTCTAGAGCTGGTCGAAATGCGTGCATCCGTGCGCCATTATGCAGAGACATCGTTGTCGCAGAGGGAACTTTCTTGCCTGCTTTGGTGTGCGCAGGGCGTCAAGATGGTCTTGCCAAATGGGAAAAGCGTGCGCAATGTGCCCGCCGTAGGCGGCAGTCACATGCTTGAAACTGAACTTATTGTGCATCGCGTAGAGGGGCTTGCTGCAGGATTCTATCGATTTTTGCCGTTTGACCATGCCGTGCTTTTTTTAGGACGTGACTGCCTTGACGAGGCGGCTCTAAGAGCACAGTTTTCGCCAGAGGATGACACGGCGGTGCGGGAAAGTGCTGTGACGATTGTATGGAGTGCTGTGCGGGAACGGATTGCAGGGAAAGATGATGAAGCGGCACGCCGCTGTGCCTATATTGAATCCGGGCATGCAAGCCAGAATGTTTGCCTTGCGGCACAGGCGATGAAGATCGGCACGGGAAGTATTCGTGCATGGCGGGAGAAAGCCGTAAATCTTGCCTATGGCTTCGATGGAGCAAAGACATTCTCTGTGGGCGCGATGACGGTGGGGAAGATGGAATGACAATTTTTTTGAGCAGTTGTTTTGTTGCGCTTTGTTTTGTATTCGTTTTTGAGATGCGCCACTCCATGCGGCGTTCCGCGAAAACGAACGAATTAATCCAACGGTATTCCGGCACGCTTCCTGCGCCACGTCGTACAGAGCTCCTCGCAGATATCTATGCCTATTGTATGGCCGATTTCAAATTGCGGCGTGTGATGAAAAAAAATCATGCGACGGCGGAGGATTTGGAAGAGCTTTATCGAAAATTAATGATATGGGGTGACTTTCGGAAAGGGAGGCGCTATGTTCCCATCTCTTCCTTTTTCTATGTCTATACGCTTGGCTATCTGCTGAGACATAAGGACGAAGATGGGAAGAAGCTGACCATGAAGTGCATGAATTTTTTTCATATTTAAGGAGACTGACATGAAGACGATTGCCTTAATTGCCCATGATAAGAAGAAGGATGAAATGCTCGAATTCGTCAAGCAGCACGAGGCGCTACTGCGAAAGTGCAAACTTCTTGCAACACACACTACAGGCACGCTTATCAACAAGACGTTTGACTTGCATGTCAACTGCATGATGTCCGGCCCGCTTGGCGGCGACCAGCAGATCGGAGCAATGGTCGCGACAGAACAGATTGACTGCGTCATCTTCCTGCGTGACCCATTGACGTCGCAGCCTCACGAACCCGATATCAATGCGCTCTTGCGACTCTGCGATGTTCACAATATTCCCCTCGCGACGAATCGGAAAAGTGGGTGTATCCTGCTAGACTATGTAGCGCGCGAGCTTGAGGACACCAAGTAAGAGGGCGTGCTTCCAATGGATTTTATGCTGAGCAGAGTTGACAAGCCGTCCAATATCCAGTACAATACTACTTGTCCCGAAATACGCCATTTGGGCGTTTTTCGGGACAAGTATGTGTGACCCGGTAGTTTAGTTGGTTAGAATGCCGCCCTGTCACGGCGGAGGTCAGGGGTTC
>ERZ772945.1038-NODE-1038-length-20639-cov-14.439808_pt1 | contig 20639 bp, 17 predicted proteins | sample MGYA00511681_ERZ772945 | MGnify/ENA primary metagenome ERZ772945 (study PRJEB29015, sample SAMEA2737943) | human oral metagenome | biome: human oral; feature: human-associated habitat; material: dental | place: China | collected 2143 ...
GGCGAGCGTCATAGTGATGGAGAAGCCCGCGCCGAACCCCATGACTCCCCGTGCGGCGATAGTGGTCACGGAACTCGTCGCGAGAACGCCCGCAGCGGAGGCGGCCGCGAAAGCGCTGGCGCCAACCAGGAGCGTCCGCTTGACGCCCCACCTGTCGCCCAGAGAGCCCGCGAGCAGCATGAACGCCCCGAAGACCAGGTTGTAAGCCGAGACCATCCACTGCTGCTCGACCTGGCCGGCCCCCAGCGAGACCGAGATGGCCGGGAGGGCGATGTTGAACGCGGTCGTGTTGGTGAAACAGACGAATGTTCCCAGGCACAAACCCCCCAGTGCCCGCCAGGCCCGTTTCGCTTCGTTCCCGCCCCGCGCCTCGCGGCTGCCACAGTCCCCTGCGGGCATGCGGACCATCTCTTTCCCATGTATTCGCGTGTTATCCGTTCGTATAGGAATATACGACTCATCCACGTAGGTGCGCCAACGAGGCGCCGGGGCCGGACCCCCGTCGGCGAGATCCCGCGTGCGCCCCTTGATGACGGTCCGGGCGCCGGAGCCAGTTCCGCCGTCGGGGAGTCCCCGCGCCGCGCGTCTGCGAAGCGCTTCGTGCGCAGGCGGCCTCGAACGCGAGGGAAGCGGACGCGGCCGGGCCGCTCACGCCTTCGGTCGGGCGGCCTTCGAGAACGGCACGATCTCGAGCTGTCCGTCAACCAGCTCGGCCAGGAAGACCTGCTTGACCGCGGAATAGCCCTGCGCTTTCAGCTGCTCCTTCACCCACGCCGCATCCCGGCCCACGAGCGTGAGGCCGCTGGGCACCAGCTGCCCATCGCTCACCAGCGGCAGGAGCGAGTGCGTGCTCTCAGCGCCGCGCACACGGATCGTGAGGCTCCCATTGGTTTCCATGACTGCGGCCTCGACATCGGCGACGCTGGAGATCCCCTGGTCGCGCAGGCTCCTGCTGAGGCTCTGCGCCGTCAGCCCCACCTTCGCGCAGTGCGCGATGTCCACCTGCCCGTCTCGGATGATCAGCTCGGGCTGGCAGGCGGTGAGTTTCTTGAAGGTCTTGGAGTAATCGATGAGGATCTTCGTCGCGATGACGGCGAGGGACCAGATGAGGATGATGATGAGGAACTGCAGCAGCGTGATCGACGAGTTGTAGATGACGCCGCCGATGATGCCGCCCAGCACGTAGTTCTGGACCTGGTTGAGCGGGGTGTTGAGTGAGAAGTCGCGCTTTCCGAGGATGTTGATCTGGAAGATCATCGTGAGGATCCCCAACGCGAACTTGATGGCCGTCAGCGTGTAGAAATCCATGTCAGTGCTCCCCGTTCACGTAGACGTTGTGATCGATGATGTGGGTTCGCTCGAGGGTGTAGGAGTTGTTGTTGTCATTGAGGTGGACCAGGTAGTCCTCCTCGTTGAAGCGCACGATGATGCCGTCTTCCAGGGAGGTCGAGTTCACGAGGACCTCGCTGGCTGGGACATTGTGGTCCGTGGCGACGCCCTCCACGAAGTGCACGAGCAGCTGGGACTGGGATATCTGATTGCTCACTTGGAGGTACTGCTCGGTCTGAATGCCCAGCAGCACGAGGGAGAGGACGATGGCGCCCACCCCCGCGTCCCTCCAACGGGTCCGCACCTTGTCGCGCAAGTAGAGGACGCTGAAGACGAGGCCCACTAGGAGGAGGACGAGGATCGCCGCCACGCGCCGGGCCGAATCGGCGCTCTGGTGCGAAATGATGTAGTCGAGGGTGTAGAAGTCCATGCGCCGTCCGCTCCGCTTCCGATTGGCTTGGATCGGAGGAAGCGTACCACCGCCGCCTGCCCCCCCGTCGCCCATCGTCGCACCCTCGGGGGCTGGCGAGTCGGCCCCGTCGCCCGTCACTCCCAGGTTGCCGGGTTGCCGATGGCGTACAAGGGGATGTTGCGCATCCACCCCTGGTCGCGGATGCCCGATAGGCTGAACCTCCGTGGCGCAGTACCGGGGTACCTCTGTGAGAACGCCCTCAGACTCCTCGAGCGGAGGTTCTCCTGGGCCTTCACTTCAATCGGGTAGACTGCGCCGCTGCGCTGCACGAGGAAGTCGATCTCGCCACGGGATCCTTCAGCGGACCAGTAGTAGGGGACGAGACCGCACTCCGACACCAGTTCTTGGCAGACGAACTGCTCGGTGAGCGCCCCTTTAAACTCCGTGAAGAGCGCGCTGCCGCCGACGATACTCGAAGCATCGATTCCGGACAGGGCTCCGAGGAGGCCGATATCGAGGGCGAAGAGTTTGAACGCGGTCTCGTCCGCGTAAGCCGCCAACGGGATTCCCGGCTTGGAGGCCCTCGGGACCTTCACGGCGATTCCGGCCCGCGTGAGCCACGTGATCGCCGAACGGTAGTCCCGGGCCCGTGCGCCGTCCTTGATATGCCCGAAGACGAACTTCTTGTTCTCCCGACCCAGGTGCGCCGGGAGCGAACGCCATGCCGAGAGCGTGTACTCCGCGCCGATGGCCCCAAGGTGCTTCGAGACATCCCTTTCGTAGCCGAATAGAATCCCTTCCTGCACGGACCGGACAGCCGTGAAATCGTTCGTGTCGACGAACGTCGCAACCGCCTCGGGCATTCCTCCTATGAAATAGTACTGTTTCAGGAGGTTCTCGAATCGCGCCGACAACGATCTGAGGAGCCGTTCGTCCCCGGAGTCGACGACCTCTCTCAGTGCCGGGTTGCCCGTTGCCTCGAGGAACTCGCGGAAGCTCAGGGGATGGAGATCGAACATGTCGACCTTCCCAACGGGGTACCCCGTGCCTTCGTGGAATGTGACACCCAGGAGGGAACCAGCGGCCGCGACGGCTTGGTCCGCGGCGTTCTCGCAGAAGTACTTGAGCGAAGTGAGCGCTTTGGGGCACTCCTGCACCTCGTCGAGGATGACGAGGGTCTTCCCGGCGGTCACTTTCTGACCGGTCTCCGCCTGGATCATGAGCAGGAGGCGGGACAAGTCGTATCCGGCCTCGAACTGCTCCGAGAGGCCCGGGTTGTTATCGAAGTTGACGTAGGCCACGTTCTCGAAGTGCCTCGCCCCGAATTCCTTGAGTAGCCAGGTCTTCCCGACCTGCCTCGCACCGTTGAGCACGAGCGGCTTCCGGCGGGCCGACTCCTTCCACGCGACCAGACTCTCCATCAGGAATCGTTCCACGGCTCCTCCAAACCCGTAATCACCTTATGTCCCCATTTTCTCACAGAATGGAGAAAACAGGGACATAAAACAGCCAGATTTGGCGATTTCGTGGACATACCTCCGCTCACCCGCGGCGCGCGTGGAACACCCAGCCCTCGCCCCGGGCCCTGTGCAGGAGGAAGCTGACCCCGGCCAGGGCGAGGGCGAGGCCCAGGCCCGTGTAGAAGAAGGCGACGAACCAATCGGGGAAGATCCCGGCCGCCCGCATCCCGATGCCGAACGACATCATGACTGCCATCGTCGCGTAGCCCCGGGCGTCGAAGAACCGGAGGGGGTTGTGCCTCGCGCCCTCGAGCGACCTGATCCTGCGGGAGTTCTTGACAACGAGTCTGCTGAATATCATGTGGAACGCCAGGAACGTCGCGACCGCTCCGGCGATCAGCGCGACGGCGGCGGCCAGGGCGGTCCCGCTCATGCCGGTGGCCGCGCGGGCGCCCAGGACGGCGACGTTGGCCCCGGCGGCCATCCACACCACGCCGGCCACGACGATGAGGTTGTGTTTCTTCATTCTCATTCATTCCTCCAAAGGACTGTTCCAGAACCGGTTGACGGGGCGTCGGCGTACAGGGCGGTGCCGAGGAGCGCGAAGAGCGCCTCGCAGTCGGCCCCTTCCAGCAGCGGCGCGAAGACAGTGCGCAGGGTGAAACGGCACAGGCCCTCACAGCTTCCCGGGCACTGCGCCCACTGCCGGGAAGGCCCCGCATCCAGTGAGCGGGGTTCATTATAGGCGCGCTCCAGGGAACCTCACTGGCCCCCCACTGAAGCCAGCGTATCCCCCAGGCAGCGGAGGAACTCCTCGCAGGCGCGGGAGCGCAGGCGATTCTTCTTCCACACGAGGAAGGACGCGATCGTCAGGGGCGGATCGAGTGGGATGAAGCGCATTTGCGAGTCGTCATCGACCTGCACGAGGTGCTCGATCCCCATGGCGCACGCGACGCCCGTTCGCACGAGGTACGACGCGTTGCCGATGAGGTCGAAGCGCCCGACGACGTTCAAGCGCTCGGGACTGATGGCCCCATCCGACCAGGCGGCCACGTCGACGGCCTTGTTGGAGGTCCGCGAGCTCACGAGGAGGGGCATCCACTCCAGGTCGCGGGGGCCCACGGCCCCGAGGGAGCCCCACGGGCCGTCGGCCGCCACGCACACGCCGACACGGTCAACGGCAGGCATGCGGACGGACTCGTACTTGTCCAGGTTGACCGGCTCGAGGAGGAGCGCGAAGTCCAGCAGGCCGCGCTCGAGGCGCTCCTCGACCGCGTCCGCGTTGCCCGTGCACAGGTCGATGGTCACGTCGGGGTACGCTCCGCGCAGCTGGCTGAAGGCCGAGAGCACGACCCGCATCGCCCGCGTCTCCCCGGCTCCGATGCGCACGCTCCCGGCAACACCGCCCTCCCGATCGGCCAGCTCCCGTTCGGTCTGCTCGACGAGGGCGAGGATCTCCTCAGCCCGCTGGCGCAGGCGCATGCCATCCGCCGTGAGCACGCACGCCCTATTGGTGCGCTCGAAGAGCACGACGCCCAGCTCCCGCTCCAGATCTGCGATCTGACGGGAAAGGGTGGGTTGTGTCACGTACAGCACGTTCGCCGCCCCTGTCATGTTCCCCTCGCGGGCGACGGCGAGGAAGTAGCGAAGGGTCCGGAGTTCCACACTTCCCTCCCATATGTATTGCATATTTCCAGCTAGTTGACATATGTATTTTACATGTCGCGCGGCGGAGCATACACTGGCAGCAGCGCGGCGATCGAGGCGCGCGCAGGTTTTCGGGCAGGCCCCCGATCGCACGAGCGGTACGACTGAGGACGAAGGAATGCAACCATGAACCACATCACCCTGAACAACGGCGTCGAGATGCCCCTCGTCGGCCTTGGCACCTACCAGCTCTCCCCCGACGAGGCCCAGGCGTCCGTCGCCTTCGCTCTGGACAACGGCTACGAGCTCATCGACACCGCCAACGTCTACGTCAACGAGCGTGGCGTGGGGCGGGGCATGCGGGCCTCCACCAAAGCCCGCGAGGACGTCTTCCTGGAGACGAAGCTGTGGCCGTCCTTCTACGGGAGCGGCACCGCCGTGGACGAAACGCTCGAGCGCCTGGGCACTGACTACATCGACCTCATGATCCTGCACCAGCCGGCCGGCGACTACATCACCGGATACAGGAAGCTCGAGGACGCTTACAGGGCGGGCAAGTTGCGCTCCATTGGCATCTCGAACTTCAACGCGGCAGAGGTCCAGCGCCTCGTCGACGAGTGCGAGGTGATGCCCGCGCTCATCCAGACCGAGTGCCATCCCTACTTCCCGCAGACCGAGCTCAAGGAGCTCCTCGCGCAGCACAACATCGCGCTGCAGGCGTGGTACCCGCTGGGTGGCCGCGGCAACGACTCGATCATGGGCGAGCCCCTGATCGGCGAGCTCGCCAAGGGCCACGGGAAGTCCCCAGCGCAGGTCATCCTCCGCTGGCACGTGCAGCAGGGCAATATCGTGATCCCGGGATCGAAGACCCCCTCGCACATCGCCCAGAACATCGAGCTCTTCGACTTCGCGCTGACGGACGAGGAGATGGCGCGGATCGCGGCGCTCGACCGCGGCGACACGATCTACCACCGCACGCCGGAACTCCTGGACCAGTACCTCCACTTCGTTCCCGACGTCGACGGCCAGAAATAGAGCCGAGGCCGAGGCACGCAGGCACCGCGGTCGCAAGGCGGCGCATGCGCGCGAGAACCACCCCGGCAGCCTCGTCCCCGGTTCTTGCTGAGACACCGGAGACGGCCTCACAATGCCATAAGACGTGAAGGAGCACGCAATGCCAATCAAGCAGACGGCGGGACGCGACAGGCTCGGTGGGTTCGCCCCCGAGTTCGCCCGCCTCAACGACGACGTCCTTTTCGGCGAGGTGTGGAGCCGGGAGGGAGCACTCCCCCTCAAGCTCCGCAGCATCGTCACGGTGAGCGCGCTGATCGGCAAGGGCATCACCGACGGCTCGCTCAGGCACCACTTGGAGTTCGCCCGCGCCAACGGGGTGAGCAGGTCCGAGATGGCGGAGATCCTCACCCACATCGCCTTCTACGCCGGATGGCCCAACGCATGGGCGGCCTTCACCATGGCGGCAGAGGTCTACGGCGAGGCCGGGGCCGAGGAGTCCGGGCACGGCGGCCTCTTCGGCGTGGGCGCCCCGAACGACGGCTATGCGCAGTACTTCAGTGGCCGCTCATGGCTGAAACGGGTGAGCCGCGAGGGCGACTACCTGCCGGTCTTCAACGTCACCTTCGAGCCGGGGTGCCGCAACAACTGGCACGTGCACCACGCGGGCAGCGGCGGCGGACAGGTCCTCATCTGCGTGGACGGCGAGGGCTGGCACCAGGAGGAGGGCAAGCCCGCACAGCGCCTACGGCCCGGCGACGTCGTCGAGGTTCCCGCGAACGTCAAGCACTGGCACGGCGCCACCGCCAGTTCGTGGTTCAGCCACCTGGCCTTCGAGTACCCCGGCGAGGACACGAGCACCGAGTGGCTGGAGCCCGTGGACGACGAGGCCTACGCCGCGTTGGAGGGATAGCCCGCGCAGCCCCCGCGAACCAGGGCCTCCCGTGCGACACGGCGGGGACGGTGGTCATATCCACGATCGCGCGGGGCGCCTCGGCGAACCCGGCGCACGCGGTGACCGTTGCCCTGGCGATCATCCTCATGGTCGTCCACGCAGCGTGGGCGGCCGTCGTCCTGGCGCGCGAGAACCGCGAGGCCGTGGCGCGCTTACCGCTTCAGAGCGGCCGTGCGGACGATCTGGCCGATCCCCCACTTCTGCGGGCTCATGGGCGAACCTCGCTGGTGCGGTGAGTTTCCACGCGGCAACGAGCCCGTCCGTATAGGAGGATCCAGACCCGATCATGCGATAGGCCCCCCGCATGATCCGCTCAAGACGACCGGATTCGACCGCGTCGTGCAGTGCATCGCGAGGAACCCCCATGCGTTCGGCCTGGGCAGTGGTGAAGACACCCTCGGACTCTGACAGCAGGGCGATCGCGCCTAGATGAATCGAACCCATGTCGCAGTTGTAGGTTCACAACCTACAACTGCGACGCCGCCCAGGCGCAGCAGTCGTATGCCCACTATGGGGACGTACTGGGTACACTATCTATACGAAGAAGGGAGCGATGATGCCAACGAACGCCCGCAGTGCCGAGATCAAGACCCGCACAACCACCCAGATCAAGGCTGACGCCTCAAAGGTCTACGCTCATTGGGGAATCAGCCTTTCGGACGCGATCAACATCTTCCTCACCAAGTCGATCGAGGTGGGAGGACTTCCCTTCGACATGCGCCCCTCCGTCCCCTCGTTCGACAGCTTGGAGCACTACGCATACCACCCCAGGTTGGACCCTAACAGGGTAGCCACCCTCCCGGAAGACTGGGATGAGGACGAGTGAGCCCCGGCCACGTCCCACAAGTCAGGGACGAGGCCAGGGCGTCAGTTTGTGCGCTCAGCTCGGTAAGAGTCTCACTCCCACTCGATCGTGGCCGGGGGCTTGGAGGTGACGTCGAGGACGACGCGGTTGACCTCGGCAACAGAGTTCGTGATGCGCGTGGAGATGCGGGCCAGGACGTCGTAGGGCAGGCGCGTCCAGTCGGCGGTCATGGCGTCCTCGGAGGACACGGGGCGCAGCACGATGGGATGGCCGTAGGTGCGCCCATCCCCCTGCACGCCCACGCTGCGCACGTCCGCCAACAACACCACAGGGCACTGCCAGATCTCCTGGTCCAGGCCCGCCGCGGTCAGCTCCTCGCGGGCGATCAGGTCGGCGGCGCGCAGGACGTCAAGGCGCTCGCGCGTCACCTCGCCGATGATGCGGATCCCCAGGCCAGGGCCCGGGAAGGGCTGACGGTTCACCAGGTAGTCGGGCAGGCCCAGCTCGCGCCCCACCGCGCGCACCTCGTCCTTGAAGAGGGTGCGCAGGGGCTCGACCAGCTCGAAGGCCATGTCCTCGGGCAGGCCGCCCACGTTGTGGTGGCTCTTGATGTTGGCGGCGCCCTCGCCGCCTCCGGACTCGACGACATCGGGGTAGAGGGTGCCCTGCACCAGGAACTTCACCTCGCCGCCGGACGCGCCGACCTGTTCGACGACCTGCTTCTGGGCGGCCTCGAAGGAGCGGATGAACTCGCGGCCGATGATCTTGCGCTTGGTCTCGGGCTCGGTCACGCCCGCCAGCGCGTCCAGGAAGCGCTGGGACTCGTCGCACGTGATGACGCGGATGCCCATGCCGCGCGCGTAGTCGCCCTCCACCTGCTCGCGCTCGCCCGCGCGCAGCAGGCCGTGGTCGATGAAAAAGCAGGTGAGCTGGTCGCCGACGGCCTTGTGCACCAGCGCAGCGGCCACGGAGGAGTCCACGCCACCCGATAGGGCGCAGATCACCTGTGCGCCGCCCACCTGGGCGCGGATCCTCGCCACCTGCTCGTCCACGATGGACCCGGCCGTCCACGTGGGCTCGATCCCGGCGCCCTCGTACAGGAAGTTCCGCAGCGCGTCCTGGCCGAACTGGGAGTGGCCCACCTCCGGGTGCCACTGCAAGCCGAAAAGGCGGCGCCCCCGGTCCTCGAAGGCCGCGACCGGCGTCTGCTCCGTCGAGGCGGTGACCGCGAAGCCCTCGGGCGCGGCCTGCACCGCGTCCCCGTGGCTCATCCACACGACCTGGTCGGCGGGAGTGCCGTCGAAAAGGCACGACCCCTCCTGGACGGCCGCGTCGGTGTGCCCGTACTCGCGGGTGCCGGTGCGGCCAACCGTGCCGCCGAGCGCGTGCGCCATCGCCTGGAAGCCGTAGCAGATCCCCAGGACGGGGACGCCCGCCTCGAACACCGCAGGGTCCACGGAAGGGGCGCCCGCCTCGTACACCGAGGAGGGGCCGCCGGAAAGGATGATCGCCGCGGGATCCTTGGCGAGCATGTCGGCCACACCCATGGTGTGGGGGACGATCTCGGAGTAGACGCTGGCCTCGCGCACGCGGCGGGCGATCAGCTGGGCGTACTGGGCGCCGAAGTCGACGACGAGGACCGGGCGGGGGGCAGGTGCGTTCACGCCAACCATGCTACCCGCTGGAATGGGACGGCGCCCCCACGCTCACGGGGGCGCCGCAACACGGCCGGACCGGGCTCAGCGGCGGGTGAGGGAGCGGACGACGGGGAAGACGCCGGCCGCCACCACTGCCTTGAGCAGGTCGCCGACGATGAAGGGGACCAGGCCCTTCGCGACGCCGTCCGCGAGGCCCATGTGGGTGAAGGGGATCATCCACGCCAGGCCCGTGGCGTAAACCGAGAAGAGGGAGGCCAGGGACGCGGCGAGCATCGTGTGGGGCTTGCGGTCCCAGCCGCGCTCGGCGGCGGCGCCCGCGATCATCGCCACCAGCGCGTAGCCCAGGACGTAGCCGAACGAGGCGAAGGCCCAGCCGACGTGGTCCTCGGCGAAGACCGGGGCGCCCGCGACGCCCAGCGCGGTGTAGAGGACGACCGACAGGAGGGAGCGGCGCGCGCCGCCGAGGGCGCCCACGCTGAGGGCGCCGAGCGTGCCCAGCGAGACGGGGACGGGCGTGAAGGGCAGGGGGACGGAGAGGCGGGCCATCAGGGTCAGGACCAGGGTGCCCGCAACGACCAGGACGGCCTCGCGGGCCAGGGTGCCGCCGAGGCGGTCGGCGAGGACGCGGTCGCGGCGCAGGGCGGGGGATGCGGTTGCAGTGGTCATGGAACTTCCTTAAACAATTGAATTGAACGCTGTTCAGGACAGGGTATTCACTATAGTGGCCGCATGTCAACAGGGAGCGCGCCCGACAGGGGCCGCATCACGCGCGAGCAGATCCTGGCTGCGGCCATGGCACTCCTCGACCAACGCGGCCTGCCGGACCTCACCATGCGCAAACTGGCGGCCGAGCTCGGCATCCGCCCCTCCGCGCTCTACTGGCACTTCCCCGACAAACAAACACTCCTGGCGCGCCTGGCGGACCGGATCGTCGGGAGTGCGCCAACGCCTCCCGCAGGCGGCCCGTGCGCGGCTGATGGGGCGGGCGGGGGCGGTAGCGCCGCGCGCTCTGGGCCCCCGAACGGGCACGGCGGCGCCGCATGTTCTGGGGCAGCCGCGCATCCCGGCGGCCCCGGCGAGGACCAGGGCAGCGCTTTCTCTGAGGCAGCCGCATATCCTGGCGGCTCCGGCGAGGACCGGGGCGCCTCGTACCCCCGCACTGCCCACGCGGTTCCCTGGGAGAGGGCGATGCGCGCCTCGGCGGACACCATGCGCTCACGCTTGCTGGCCCACCGCGACGGGGCGGAGATCGTCTCGAGCTCCATCGCCCTCGGCCTGACGCGCCTTCCCCTGACCGCGATGATCCACGAGCCGTTGCACCGCGCGGGCGCCTCGGCCGAGACCATCGACATCGCCGCGCGCACGCTCGGGCACTTCCTGCTGGGGCACGCCTTCGACGAACAGCAGGCCGAGGCCGCGCGCGCCCTCGGCGTCGAACCGGCGCTCCCCCGGCTCCGACTCGACCCCGCGTCGGCCGAGGCGGCCTTCCGCGCGGGCGTCGACCTCATCGTCGCCGGCACCGCCGTTCGGATCGCAGCGGACCGCGCCTGACCCCTTGCGGGACGAAGGCGCGGTCCACGCAACCGCCGTCCGGATCGCGGCGGACCGCGCCTGACCATGGGGTCGTCCGCCGAGAACGGGCGGGGCACGCCCCTCCGCGCCACTTAGACCCCACTTTCACCGGCCCGCGCCCGCCTCGTGAAATCGGAGAGGATCATTCGCACCAGTTAGACCCCACTTTCACCACTTAGGCCCTGAATCCGGCTGTTTTTCCGCCGCTCCAGAGGCCTAAGTGGTGCAGACGGGCGAGAAATGGTGCACAACGACGTTACGCGTAGAAACGCCTATGAGAACCATTGCTCTCAAACGGAGGAATCTGCCATAGGTCCTCGTACGAGGACATCAACACCCCTCCAGCCGCGCAGAGGAAACGGGCGACGCGAGAACGCAACACCACGAAATCATTGAAATCATGCCAATTCAGACGGAGAACGCGCCACCCCGCCTCTTCGATGCGCTGCTGGCGCACCATCCAACGCCGCTGGGCCAGGCGGAATGAAGCCAGATCATCGCCGAGCTTTCCCCGACCGTCGAGTTCGATGATCACACGCAGTTCAGGGAGCGCGATGTCCGCGAAGTACCGCTCCCCGTCGGCAACCACTTCGAACTGGGTCACGACAGCGCTGTCGGTCAAAGTCCTCACGATCCAGACGACAACGGCTTCGAGCACGCTGTCGCATCCGCCATCGGCGGATGCGATGAGTCGCCGGGCCCGTTCGCGCCACCGCCGGTTCCCCGACTGCTCGAGCACTTCCAGCATGCTCTCCCGCACCACCTCGACACGCCCGCGCGACGCCGACAGGTCGAAGCGATCGAATCGCGCCAGACGATGAAGAACCATCGCAACCGCAACAGCCCCCTCTATGACTCCGCTCCCCTGCGCCAGTCTCACGGCCGCGTCAACGGGCGCTTCAGCCTGAACGCCTCCGAGGACTACAACGGGCGCGTGAACCGGCGGAACCGTCGTGATGCGGACCCGGACCTGCGGCACGACCGTCCGCGTCCCCTCGACAGTTGCCAGCGCGTACACGCGGCGGCGCCGGTAAGGCCACAACGTGACATCGGGGTTCGCGACCCACATCGGGATCCCATGAAGGACCAGGGCGCTGGAACCGACGAAGACAGCCCTGCCGCGGTAGGTGTCATTCACCGCGAGAACCCGTCCCAGAGCGACCGCCTGCCATTCCTGCCATGGTTCGGTGTCTCCGGAGGGCGGACGGATGCGGAATCCACGTCTGATCCTCATACGCGGCGAGGATCCCGCCACGTGCCTGTCGGCGTACGTGGTCCTGATGATTTCGATCCGTGGGACGCTCATCCTCCAACTATCGAGCGAGCACCGGCGAACGCGCATATTCCCATCGCGAGCCTGTGGATAACGGCATGCCGTGGGCACCCCCTGTTCGTAACCTCCCCACACATCGGGGGCCTGTGGATAACGGCGCGCCGTGGGCACGTGGCTCTGGGTGCCTGGCCGCCACCCGCGTTCCAGGGGCGGGCGGCACGCCGTGGGCACGAGGCCCCGGGGCCATTCGCACCAGTTAGACCCCACTTTCACCACTTAGGCCCAGAATCCGGCTGTGTTCCGGCCATTCCAGAGGCCTAAGTGGTGCAGATACGCACTAAGTGGTGCGACAGCCTTGTGGAGCACCGAGGTCGAACACGATCTGGGAATGGGAGGCCGACTCCCAGCCTTGGACAAGCAGACCGCCACGGGCACAAGGCCGGCTCCAGCACCCGCACGAGGACGCTCCCGAGTGGCAGAGGAATTTCCGCATCGGCGCAACTGCCCCACACCGCAGAAGCGGAAGGAGGGCCGGTCTCAGCCCCTGCGAACCACGCAACCCGGCTCCGGGGGCTCGGCCGACCACAGAGGCGGCACACCGTGCTGCGCGGGGCCGCGCCTCAACGGGTGCGCCTATCAGTACGAGTCCAACCAAGAGGTCCTGGGCGGGCGCGGGTCCGCATTTGGGGTAGGCAAGGGGTCATTGGGGTAGACAACTTGCCTACCCCAATAGTTGGTTTCCTACCCCGATGCGAGTCTCCCGCTCCAATACGGCGCGGCGCACTCGGAAGGGCCCCGCCGCCGGGAACCGGAGCGTGAAGCGCACGCCACGGGCGCGTCCCGCGAGCGCGGTGACTGGCCACTGCACCTGGGGGGAGCGCCGCCCAGTGAGCACGAGGTGCTCCCAGCGCTGGACTGGCCGCTGCGCCTGGGCACGCGAGGCGCACGCCACGGGCGCGCGCTCACAGCCCCGGCCCCCTGGGGATCAGTGCGCGAAGTGCCGCGTCCCGGTCAGGTACATCGTGATCCCGGCTGCGTTGGCGGCGTCGATGGACTCCTGGTCGCGCACGGAGCCACCGGGCTGGACGACCGCCTTCACGCCCGCATCGATGAGGACCTGGAGGCCGTCGGCGAAGGGGAAGAACGCGTCCGACGCGGCGACGGCGCCGACAGAGCGGCGCTCGGGCGCGGCGGGGACGACCTCCTCTGCCCTCGCCCCGCCGGCGGAGTCCACGTCCGCGCCGGCATCGGCAGCGGCGTCGCCGGTGCTGCGCGCCCCCAGGGTGTTGGCGCGTTCGACGGCGAGCCTGCACGAGTCCACCCGGTTCACCTGCCCCATGCCGACGCCCACTGAGGCGCCGTCCTTGGCCAGCAGGATCGCGTTGGAACGCACTGCGCGCACGGAGCGCCACGCGAACTCCAAATCCGCCAGGGTCTCGGCGTCGGCCGGGGCCCCGGCCGCAAGCGTCCAGTTCTGGGGGGAGTCACCGGGCGCGTCGAGCCCATCGCGCTGCTGGATGAGCACGCCCCCGCTGATCTGCTTGAACTCGTAGCCGCCCGGGGCGGGCGGGGCAACCTGGAGGACGCGCAGGTTCTTCTTGGCGGAGAGGACCTCCACGGCCCCTTCCTCGTAGGCGGGCGCCAGGACCACCTCGGTGAAAACGGGGACGATCTGCCGCGCCAACTCGACGCTCACAGGGCGGTTGACCGCGATGACGCCGCCGAAGGCGGACACGGGGTCGCAGGCGTGCGCCTTGCGGTGGGCCTCGGCGGCGTCCCCGCCCACGGCGATCCCGCAGGGGTTGGCGTGTTTGATGATGGCCACGCACGGGCGCTCGTGGTCGTAGGCGGCGCGCATCGCGGCGTCGCCGTCGGTGTAGTTGTTGTAGCTCATGGCCTTGCCGTGGAGCTGGCGGGCGTTGGCAATGCCCGGCAGGACCGCGCCACCGCGAGGATCCGGCCCACTGCCGCCGTCCAGACCGCCCTGCGGGGCGGGGGCGGCGCCGACGAGGCCAAGCCCGGAAGCGGCGACAACGCCATCGGGCCCAACCCCGGAAGCGGGGGCGGCATCATCGGAACCGCCCTCGGGGGAAGGCGCAGCGCCGTGGGCTCCGGCCTGATCGGAGTCGTCGATCTCGCGGTACACGGCGGCGCCCTGGTGGGGGTTCTCCCCGTAGCGCAGCACATCGGCGCGCTCGAAGGCGTCGGCCACGTACAGGGGCATCGGGGCGGGTGCCCCATCCCGCGCCTCCGAACCCGGCTCCTGTGAACCCGCGCCCGCAGCCGCCCCATCCTGTGCCTCCGGGCCCTCTCCGGCAGCCGCGCCCTGTTCCACCGGGGCTTCCGCGTCGTCGCCGACTACGTAGCCCAGTGAGCTGAGGAACGCCTCGTCGGAGGCGTCGAGGTGCCGTTCGCACGCGTCGTCCAGGTCATCGGCCACCTCCTCGAGCCCGAGGGAGCGCGCGAACCACCCGGCGATGGCCAGGTCGTAGGCGGCCGTGTGGGCGAAGGCCTCGGCGGCGAGCCCGCGGCGCTGCTCCAGGGTGAACCCCTGCCCCGCGGCCGCGGCTGCGACCTCGGCGTAGCGCGCGGGCGAGGTGACGACGGCGACCGACGGGTGGTTCTTCGCGGCCGCGCGCACCATCGAGGGCCCGCCGATGTCGATCTGCTCGACGCACTCGTCGAAACCGGCGCCGGAGGCGGCTGTCCGCTCGAAGGGGTAGAGGTTGCACACCACCAGGTCGAAGGCGGCGACGCCCAGGTCGGCCAGTTGGGCTCGGTGGCCGGGTTTGCGCTGGTCGGCCAGGATCCCGGCGTGGACTGAGGGGTGCAGGGTCTTGACCCGCCCCTCGAGGATCTCCGGGAAGCCCGTGACCCGGTCGACGGGGGTGACGGCCAGCCCCGCCTCGGCGATGCGCGAGGCCGTGGAGCCGGTGGAGACGATCTCGACGCCGGCGTCGGCCAGGGCGCGCGCCAAGTCGATCAGGCCGGTCTTGTCGTAGACCGAGACGAGGGCGCGCCGGATGGGGCGGGCATCAAGGGGCTCGAAGTCGTCGGGGCGTGCGGACATGTTTCCTCCTCGGGGTCATGCCCTGGCGCCCAGGCGGGCGACGCCAGAAGCTGGTGGCCGCTCCCCGGTGGTGCCCCACCCTCGCCAGTCGCGGCTCTGTCCATGCTAGTCGTTGGGGCCCGCGGATCCGCGGTGGCCATCCTGTGGGGCGCCGCGCACTCCCGCGCCGCCGTCCGAGGCGTGGGGTGCCCCGTCGTCGCTGCCCGACGGATCCGCGGGCTGTCCGTCCCGTCCTTCCCCTTCAGCACCCGAGGCGGCCCCGGAGTGCTCGCCGCGCCCGGCGGCCGAGTGCTCCCAGTCCGCCTGGTCGGCATCGGAGCCCCAGGTGCCGGTCCCGTCTGCGCCGGTCCCCGAATCGTCGGCTGTCCCGTCCCCGGTTCCCCCGGTACCGGCCTCCCAGGCGTCGGCTCCGACAGCCCCGGTTCCCCCCGCGCCGGGCTCCCCGTCACCAGCCCCGGCTGCCCCCGCGCCGGACTGCGCGGCGGCCCTGTCGGAGCCGCTCCCCTCGGCGCCGATCCAGTCGGGGCCAGTCCCTCCGCGCGCTCCGCCGCGTGCCCCTCCGCGCGCACCGGACAGCAGCGCCGAGGCCCGCTGCCGCGTCGAGGGGTGCGCGCAGGCGGTGACCACGAGGGCGACGAGGGGCACTTCGAGGGTGAGGGCCAGCAGGGTCCAACCGACGTTCGGGCCGAGGACGCTCATGCGCACGGCCCCCGCGCTCATCGTGGCGCTCCACATCCACGCTGCGCACACGGCGTCGAAGACGAGGGAGGCCGTGAGCGCCAGGCCCATCTGCTCGCCCAGGGTCTTGCAGGGGTAGCGCCTCACCAGGCGCGCGCCGCAGGCGGCGCCGACCGCGACGAGGACGAGCGCGGTCCAGGCGCCCGGGGCGCTGGTGGGCACTGCGCCCAGCAGCGGGAAAGGCGGGATCGGCCCCTCCCCCACCACCGACGGGGAGTGCACCGCGTCGGCTCCCACGAGGAAACCGGGGCCCGCCCACCACGCCAGCGCCCACGCGGCCACCGTCGGCGCGAAGAACGCCTGGGCGGCCACTATCAGCGCGTTGTCGACAGCCGACGAGGCGCCGAGGAGCTCGTGGATCCCCGCGATCCTGCCCCAGCCGGCCACGAGGGCGACCACGGCGAGGACCGACCCGGCGGCGGCGAGGTACCCCGCCCACGCCACTCCCGTGCGCACCCCGCCGCCCAGCCACCTGGCGGCGTGGAACTGCGCGGCGCGGACCTTGAACGAGGCGACCGTCGCCCAGGCGCTGGCCGCGAAGGGGAGGCCGAGGGCGCCGGGGGCGATGCTGGCCAGTTGGGCGTGCGGGGCGCTCAGGGCGGTGAGGAGCCAGGAGGTGAAGGCGAACGCCGGGATGGACAGCCACAGGGAGGCGCGCGAGTAGGAGAACGAGGACCGCAGGAGCAGGCGGAGCAGGCACACGACGAGCACCCCCATCAGAGTGGGGGCAGCCCGGTAGGGCACTCCCCCCACCACGGATGTCCCGCCCAGGACCGCGGCCCACAGGTCCCCGCCGACTCCGAGGGCGTCCTTGGGGGTGAAGTCCTTCATCCACACGTTCGAGGCGACGGACATGTACGCCCCGAAGGCGGCCACGAGGCACAGGGCCCAGCCGACGAATGCGGCCTCCGCCCCGGCGAGGGCGCCCCTGGCCCACCCGTCGGGGACCGCGATGCGGATGGTGCGCCGCTGCGCCACATAGGTGGTCGTCGTCTTGCGGGGGGCTGACTGCGGGTGGATCTCGTCGCTCACGTGCCAATCCTGCCAAAGGGGGGCCGGGGTCGGCACGGTGCAGCGCCGGTCCCGGGCCGAATGTGGGGAAAGCGGGCACGGGAGGGACGGCCCGGAGCACCGGACGGGACGGCCCGGAACCGACGCGCCGGGGAACGCGGCGCAGCGGACCCGGGCATCCGGTCCCAGAACCCGCGGGCTGGGAACGACCACCCGGCCACCGGGGCGCGCGCCCTCAGGCCAGCAGTTCGCGGGCGATGAGCGCGGTCTGCGAGGGGGTGCGCCCCACGCGCACGCCGACGGCCTCGAGCGCCTCGGCCTTGGCCGCGGCCGTGCCCGACGAGCCGGACACGATCGCCCCGGCGTGGCCCATGGTCTTGCCCTCGGGGGCGGTGAACCCGGCGATGTAGGCGACGACGGGTTTCGTCATGTTCTCACTGATCCACGCCGCGGCCCTCTCCTCGGCGTCGCCGCCGATCTCGCCGATCATGACGACCAGGTCGGTGTCGGGGTCCGCCTCGAAGGCCTTGAGTGCGTCGATGTGCGTGGTGCCCACGACGGGGTCGCCCCCGATGCCCAGGCACGTGGTGAAACCGATGTCGCGCAGTTCGTGCATGAGCTGGTAGGTGAGGGTACCGGACTTGGAGACCAGGCCGATGCGGCCCGGGCCCGTGATGTCGGCCGGCGTGATGCCGACGTTCGACTGGGCGGGCGAGATGATGCCCGGGCAGTTCGGGCCGATGAGCCGCGTCCCCTTCTCCAGCGCGCGGTCGACGAACACCACGGAGTCCTGCACGGGGATGCCCTCGGTGATGACGACCACGGTCTCGATGCCCGCGTCGATGGCCTCCAGGGCCGCGTCCTTCGCGAACGCCGGGGGCACGAAGACCACGGACACGTTCGCGCCCGTGGCGGCCCTGGCCTCGGCGACAGTGCCGAAAACGGGGACCTCGGCCACTCCCGGGCGGACCCGGTCAGCCGCGGGCCCGTAGCCGACGACGTCGAAGGCGACGGCCGTCCCCGCCTTGCGCGGGTTGGTGCCGCCCACCACCGCGGTCCCGGCGCTGAGCATCCGGGCCGTGTGCTTGCGGCCCTCGGACCCGGTCATGCCTTGGACGAGCACCCGGGAGTCGGAGTTGATGAAAATCGTCATGTCGGTGTCTCCTCGTGTTCTCGTCTCTCACTCGGACGCCGCGGCGAGCTCCGCGGCCCGGCGGGCAGCGCCGTCCATGGTCTCCTCCAGGTGGACCAGGGGGTGGCCCGCCGCGGCCAGGATCGCGCGGCCCTCGGCGACCTTGTTGCCGTCGAGGCGCACGACGAGGGGCTTGGACGCGGCGCCCCCCAGCTCCTCAAGGGCGCCGAGGATGCCCCTGGCGACCTCGTCGCACGCAGTGATGCCGCCGAAGACGTTGACGAACACGGAGCGCACCTGTTCGTCGCCGAGGATGATGCCCAGCCCCTTGGCCATGACCGCCGCCGAGGCGCCGCCCCCGATGTCCAGGAAGTTCGCCGGCCTCATTCCCAGGTCCTCGCCCGCCATTGCGACGACGTCCAGGGTGGACATGACCAGTCCCGCGCCGTTGCCGATCACTCCGACCTGGCCTTCGAGGCGCACGTAGTTCAGCCCCGCCTCCTTCGCGGCCGCCTCGCGGGGATCCTGGGCGGCGGCGTCCACGAGGTCCGCGTGAGCGGGGTGGCGGAAACGGGCGTTGTCGTCCAGCGTGACCTTGCCGTCCACCGCCCAGATGGAGCCGTCGGGCGAGGCGACCAGGGGGTTGACCTCCACCAGGGTGGCGTCCTCGTCGCGGTAGACCTCCCACAGTGTCCGCAGGACCGGGGCGATGGCCTCGCCGGCGGCCCGGTCGAAGCCGGCCTCGTCCACGATGCGGCGGGCGACGTCGGCGTCGATGCCGACCGCGGGGTCCAGGGGGACGCGGGCGAGGGCCTCGGGCCGCTCCTTCGCCAGGGTCTCGATGTCCATGCCGCCCTCGCGCGAGCACATCGCCAGGTGCCGGCGGTTGGAGCGGTCGAGCAGGATCGAGAAGTAGTACTCGGCGGCGATGTCGGCGCCCGAGGCGATCATGAGCCGCTCGACGACGTGGCCCTTGATGTCGAGCCCGAGGATCGCCTCCGCCTTCTCGCGCGCCTCGTCCGGGGTCCGCGCCAGCTTCACCCCGCCGGCCTTGCCGCGCCCGCCGGTCTTCACCTGCGCTTTGACGACCAGCAGGGAGGCCCCTGCGCCGAGCAGGCGCTCGGCCGCGTCCCGCGCCTGCTCGGGTGTGGTGGCGAGCTCGAAATCCAGCACGGGCACGCCGTGCTTCCTGAACAGTTCACGGGCCTGGTACTCGTAAAGGTCCACCGGGCAATCCCTCCGTCGAACGAATGTGGTCGCGGACGCAACGCGACAAGTCTAGCGCGGCCGGGGTTCCCCGAGTGGGATCCCGCTCTCCCCGCGCCGCTGTTCCACGCGGTGTTCCACGCTCGACGCCGTTTCCCGCGCCGCTGTTCCACGCGGTGTTCCACGGCCGGCGCGCCCGCCGCCTGGAGCAGCGGGGCCCGGCGCCAATGCTCCTCCCCACCCCGCCCGGGCCGCACCGCCGCGCGCGGGTCCAGTCCGCCGCCCGGGCCCGCCACCGCGCGGATCCCGCCCCGCCCGGGACTGGCGGGGAAGGCATCAGGTGATCTTCTCCATCGGCGCCATGCGCACGAGCAGGCGCTTGTCCACGCCCCCGAAGCGCACGCGCGCGACCGTGCGCTGCCCCTCCCCCTCGATGCCGGTGACCGTGCCCGCGCCCAGGGTCGCGTGCTTGACGCGGTCGCCCACTTTAAGGGCGAGGACCTTCTGGGCGGGGGCGCTCGCCTGCGCGGGCACCCCCATGCGCTGTATCCTCCGCGCGCGCACCTGGCCGACGGGCGCCGCTCCCCCGCGCCCGCTCCCGTAGGCGCGACCGGTGTCCTCATCGCCCCACGGGTCCCGCCCGTCCCGGCTTCCCCCGTCGTCGTTCCCGTAGGAGCCCCCCTGGAAGGCGCGCAGGCGCTCGGCGGAGGTGGTGGCCCTGCGCACCTCCAGCAACTCGGCGGGGATGTCGTCGAGGAAGCGCGAGGGCGGCATCTCCTGCGGCGCCCCCCAGGCGCTGCGCACCGCCGCGCGCGTCAAGTACAGTCGCTCGCGCGCGCGGGTGATCGCCACGTAGGCCAGGCGGCGCTCCTCCTCCAACTCGCTGGCCTCCCCGAGGCTGCGCTGGTGCGGGAAAGTCCCGTCCTCCATGCCGGTCACGAAGACGACCGGGAACTCCAGCCCCTTCGCCGTGTGCACCGTCATGAGGGTGACCTGTCCGCTGCGCGCGCCCCCCGAGGGGACCTGGTCGGAGTCGGCCACCAGCGCGACCCTCTCCAGGAAGTCCGCGAGCCCCCCGCCGGGCGCCTCCTGGGCGAATGCCCCGGCCACCGAGTGCAGCTCCGCCAGGTTCTCGACGCGCGAGGCGTCCTGGGGGTCCTCGGACCGGCGCAGCTGGGCGAGGTAGCCGGTGCGGTCGAGCGCCTCCTCGAGGATGTCCGCCACGGAGGCGCCGCCGCGCTCGGCGCGCCGCAGTGCTTCGACGAGCCCCCAGAAGGACGCGGCCGCCCTCGCGGCCCGCGGCGGGACGCCCACCACTTCGGGCGCCTCCTCCGCGCCGCCACCGGGATCCCCCTGCGGG
>ERZ772945.1048-NODE-1048-length-20504-cov-2.775148_pt1 | contig 20504 bp, 29 predicted proteins | sample MGYA00511681_ERZ772945 | MGnify/ENA primary metagenome ERZ772945 (study PRJEB29015, sample SAMEA2737943) | human oral metagenome | biome: human oral; feature: human-associated habitat; material: dental | place: China | collected 2143 ...
CATGTCTTTGTCGCCACTGAGGATGATGCACTGATCTTTGTTCTTCTCCATGGAGGAGAGAATGCCGATGCAGTCGTCTGCCTCCAAGGAGGGACGTGTGTATGTCTCTCCCTCCTGCTCCATCCACTCGATCAGTTTCCAATAGCAGAGGGGTTTCTGCCCTTTGCGGTTCGCCTTGTAGGTGGGCAGGATGCGCCGCCGAAAGTTGTCCTCACGGTCAGACAAACACAGAAGGATGTCATAGTCCCCCGTGTACTGGTGGTGCTTTAGGGCTGTCTCTACGATGCTGTCGAGGCGTTCGACAAAGTTTGCCTTGACCTCCTCGAAGTCGGCAAAGTAGCTGCTGATTCCGCTGTCCCATTCTGCCTCATGGGTGGCTGAAGCGCAGGAGGCAAAGGCGACCATATCGGCGTCCACAAGAAACTTTAACCGCATAGGAGTACCGCGATTCCAAGGTAGAGGAAGGAGATGAAATAAAAGTCAGGATCTCTGGGTAGCATTGCCATCTGACGTTCCCTCCTTTGCGTCTCCACTCTCGTTACTCTCCAAGTAGTAGGCAGGAAAGTCAGCGACGGTTGTATTACATGCGCTGCATGTGATGTCGTACCGCCCATCATACATGCACGAAATAGGGTTGCGCGTAATGGTAAAGTCACTCCCGCCACATTTCGGGCAGGTAAGTTTCAGGATTCCCTTCATTCTGCATTTTCCTTTCTGACGTAGAGGCCACAGCGGCACGCCTTCATCTCGCGCATATAGCGGCAAGGGCAGATGGTGTCCTCGCTGTGGTTCGGCAAGCAAGGGCAGTAAGGCGCACCGAAGCGCGTCTGGTTCATGCCCAGTTTTTCAAGGGTTGACACAACATGGTATGTCTTGGGGTTGACGCACATCCCATAGCGGGCGGCGTTCGCCTCCGGTTCGTAGGTGCTGTTGTAATCAGGTGCATCAGGCATGGAAGTCGCAGCTCCTTTCGTTGCACATAGCACAGTTCGCTTTGACATGACAAAAGACTTCGGGGCAGAGGAGGCACAGCTCGTTGTGCAGCAGCTGCGCAAGTCTCCGGTGTTCTTTACTCGCTCGCTTGCACAGGCGTTTCGGTAGGTATTCATACCATGCCCGAAAGTTTCCTGTGACGACGAAACGATAGTGTGCTGCCTTAGGCAGGACATACGCAGCGTCCTCAGGACGGATGCCACCATAGATCAGCTCGTTGTAGAACGCCATGGTCTGTTGGTTGTAGTGGTCGATGCGATCAATATAACTACGCTCCATGCCGCAAAGTGCACTGCCTCTGCTGCTCTCTACAGTAAAGGAGAGGTGGCGATGCCGCGTCAGCTGTAAGAGGACGGTGAGACTGCACGTCACATGGAAGCTGGCACTGGCGTGCTCTAAGACAGAAAGATGCCCTGCCTTGAGGATGTGTTTTACGGCGGCGTCGGTCGCCTCTTTCTGGTAGCACTGGCTGATGGCGGTCTTAATGACGCTCAGTGGTTCAGGTGTGCTGGCGATGAGGTGGACGTTAGGCACTGCACATCACGACCTTTCCGTTGTGGGTGTAGGCAATAAGGTGGCCGGAGGTATCATGGATGGATTGAGCGAGTTGAAGGGAATCCATCAGCGAATCCAGCGCTATGCCTAAAGAGGGGTAAACGAGCGCGAATATCGTACTCGTTAGTGTGGGGTCCTCCCAAAAGAGTATATGCGTTGCTTTCTCTCCTAATGCGCAATTGTCTATCAGGACAGTATGCATCCCTTCCCCTCCTTCCCTGATTCCTTTGCTTTGAGGTCAAGGCGATAGCCGCAGGTACACTTGACGGCACGGACGGCGGTGCCATAGAGGCGCAGAAGTGTCTTGCCGCACTGCGGACATTTGAGGTCTTTCTTAATCATGATGCTCCTCACTTTCATAAAGCAGCAAATTCTTCTTCAATTTTTCTCCGCCTGTCTCTAATACGCTCGCGGAGTGTCTTGCGTAAAGACAACAAAAGCATAGCAGAATCAGAGTCTCTAATTACCTCCACAGCCCCTATATCTTGCTGTAAGTTATTTAGTTCGTCCAACAGACGCGATTCTCTCTGATACAATTCTCTTGTCATAAAATATTCCTCCTAGTGGCAGTCTGCCCAGTTCTTTCCAATCTTGCCCTCGGTATCAAGCTGCATCCGAAAGCCCAATATCTCTTGTGTCTTTCGCATGGCGGCTTGCGCCGTGGAGACAACAAGTTCTGCGATTTCTTGGGTGCGGCAAGCGCACTGAAATTCGTCGTGTATCCATGCCATGAAGGCATAGTCGCCGTCCCATCCATGCCGTAAGCCCTGCTCATAGAGCATCTGATCGGTGAGGACTATCCACTGTTTGCAGATAATTGCACCTGCGGATTGTAGGAGCAGGTTGAGCGCACTGTGCGGGCTGCGTACATGGAGAATCCGCCCGTCAAGTCCACGCAGGTAATGGCGTTTCCAACGCACGACTTTGCCGCGTTCTGTCTCTACCAAGGTGTTCTGTACGGCGTCGCGGAGACTTTTGATGGCGGGTGTCGCCTTGAGGAATTTGCGCTTGATGGCTTTTCCGTCGGCGGCGTCCCCCTTGATGATGCGCCCGATCTTGGCGTCTCCTGCGCCATACAAAAATGCGTATATGCTTTTACATTCCACAGAGGTCGTTAATCTCTGCGCGTTCTCTTATGAACTGCTCTATGTCGCCATAGAGAGTAGACTATCTCATAGCATCGAAATGCTCTCACCGCTTCCCGTCACTTGACGGTACTCCCTTTCGGGATAGTCGTTACACGTTCAAGATAAGACAAACAGTTCATCAGGTTCTCTTTAGAATCTTGAAGAAGTCCTAATGCTCTGTTGCAGTTATGACAGAGAAGTCCACGGACAGCACCCGTCTTGTGATCGTGGTCTACAACAAGTGCCCCAGAATGAATGTCCCTCATAGCAAAATTCTCTTGATGACAAATAGCGCAAGTGTAATCTTGTTCCTCTGCCATGTCGAGATATTGCTCTATAGTAATGCTGTAATTACGCTTCAAGTAGTTATCTACAATCGCATAATCCTTGCACCTGTCAGAGCAATATAATTCTGAAGGGGCTTTTGGTGTAAATTCCACTCCACAATGTCTGCATTTCTTTGCATGAAAAAAGCCCTGCGGATATTTCGAGGGCTTTGCTGTCTGTTTATTTTTACTTGGATTCCCTTTTGTGACACTACTTTGAAGGAGTATCGTGAGGTATTCTTCTCTTGTCATATCCTTTCATTACCTCGCTTCGCACGGTATTGTCTCTACACTGAGAGAGTTTCACCGTTTTCAATGAGTTTAGAGACCTCCATAGTGTTAAAGGTCTTTGCCTGATTCCGCTCGGGCAGTCCTGCCGCCTGTTGATTCATGGTGTGGATGTCGCCGTTGAGGATGGTATGGGCGTACTTCCCGCCGTCGTAGATTGACATATAGTGTGCAAGGCATCTCAGCTCCAATCCGCACGCATCAACGCCGACCTGTGTCCATCCTCCTGCATGAAAGAGGGCACGACATTCCTTGCCATAGGGACTGCCTACGGCGGGGACTTGGGCGACGTTGGGGCTGGCGTGGGCAGCTCTGCCGCTGACCGTGCCATTGGTAATGACGTGTCCGTGGATGCGCCCATCGGGTTTTACTTCCTTTAGCCACGCGTTCGTGCCGTCGGCGATCTGCCCAAGGCGTTTGGTGATGAGGAGGCTTTCCTCCATGATGCCCGCAAGATAACGTACTTCCTCTGGGGCGTTCTCGTCGTCCTTGATGAAGCGGAATGTCTCATCGTCGATCTTGAGGCGATAGTCCAGGTAGTTCTCCACATCATCCTCCACGTCATAGAGGTCGGGATTCGCAGGACTGTAGCCGTGCATCTGGCGAAAGATGTACTCGATCTGCTTCCTGCTGTTGGGGTTGAAGTCTTTGTACCGCTGAATGGGCACGCCCTTTTTGTAGCCCAGTTTTTTGTTGTCTCTCTTGGGGATAAAGAGCTTGTCCGGGATGGGCGGGACAGCTGCGGTAAGCTGTGCACTGAGCACTGCCTGTCGCTCCCGTAAGGTGCACTCAAGACGCTCTGCTCCTTCTTTGTCAAAGGGAAAGCCGTTGCGTTCCTGCTGTGCCATAAGCCACTGAACGTCATGCTCCAAGCGGATGGCGTGTTCGCTGTATGTTGCCCGCTGTAAACGTTCCATAAGACGGGTGTTGACTTTTACATCCTGTTTGCAGTAGTCGAGCATCTCAGGTGTGTAGTGCTCCCATGCCCCCTCCTGCTCGCCATAGTCGCCCTTGTACTCGCCGAGACGATAGCCCCATGCACGAAGGCTGTGGGACTTATACAGACGCCGTGGGAGGCGGGCGCTCCGCATCAATCCAAGGTCGATGGTGTCGAGGTTGCTGTAGATGAGACGACTGAGGACAAGGGTGTCTATGATCTGCTTGCGCTGCTCGCGGGAGACAATAAAGTCGGGATAGACTTTAGACAGCGCAGGAATGTCAAAGGCGATGATGTTGTGTCCTGCGATCTCTCTGCCCTGCCTGAGGGCAACTCTGAGGCGGTTCACACCTTTCTCTACGTCCCCTGCGCCATAGCCGATGGTCTGCCCTGTCACCGTGTCGTGAATAGCAATACAGTGAATCCGCGTGGTATCGTCAAGAAGGCCGTCTGTCTCAATGTCAAAGATGAGCATGATGTCACACTTTCGTGAACTGAGTGTTGAGCGCTGCAATCTCCTGCTCGATGATAAGACGCTTCTGGTTCATCGCAAGGTCTGCTTTGTCCAGCCGATCAAGCTCCCAACGACGCAGTAAGATGGCACGTCGTATGTAACCATTACGGAGGTGGTTCACCCGCGTATAAAGGGAGATGAGGAGGAGACAAATCTTTTCGCAGAGGGTGATGAGGATTAACATATCGCATTTCCTTTCTTTGTTTGTCTTAGCCGTAGTAGCGTCTGTCGGCTTCTTTCTGTCTGCCGTCAGAGAAGCTGCTGAGACGACGCAGGTAGCCGATGATGCGTGTGCCGTAGTCAAGGTCGGTATTGCCGCAGGTCTTGCACTGCTTGCGTGTCACGGGGTCAATCGTTCCACACTTGTCGCAGATGGTGCAAAGGACGTTGGTTGTCCAATACGGGACGCCGTTCTTCCGGCAAAGGTCGAAGATGTGCTTTGCCTGTGTGAAGCTGAGCAGTTGCTCAAGGTTGAGATGAAGCGCACTGCCGCCGTCGAGGTGGTCGGTGATGTCCTTCCCGTACATCTCGATCTTGTCAAGGATGGTGAGGTCGTCGTCCTCCACGCGGTAGAAGTAGGAGTTATAGCAGTCGCGCTCGGCGGGGAATCCTGCCTCTCTGTCCCATTTGGCGTTCTTGACGCCGAGGTTCTCCGCTGGGACGAACTCGGTGTTGAAACGGATGCCGTACTTCTGCAAGGCTTTCTTGTTCTCTGCCTTAAATACAGCGAGCAGCTCGGAAAGAAACTGTTTGTATCTTGCATTGTTGTTGATGTTATACCCAAGATATTCTGCCGCCTCCGCAACACCGTTCAATCCAATGGTGAGAAACTGCTTGTCAATGTCCATGTAGCCCGCACTGTAGGCAGGGAGCAGTCCGGCTTTGATATAATCCTCATACACCATACGGGAGGCTATGAGATAAAGGTGCACATATCGAATCACAGGCTCAAGGGCATAGAAGGAAAAAGCTTCAACGTCACGATGAACGACATACCTATGCACGAGACGGTGCATATTGATGGTGATGACCTGTGCACTGCCTGTGACGACACCACCCGCGCCTAGTGTGTAGCTGAAGGTGTTGTCAGCAAGCTCGTTCCTCAGGCGGCAGCAGGACGCAAGGCTGTCCACGCTGTCACTCATATAGACAAAAAAGCTGTGTCCCTTGCTCATCTGCTCTGCGCAGTAGTCACGGAACTCCTGATCGGCAAAGCCATCCTTCGTGGTGAGGAGGCTCGCTGTGAGGACAGGGAAGGTCAGAAGCTCCTTGTGTCTTTCCTTCCTGAACCACTCCATGAAGTAAAGCTGCAAGGCGCGGACGCTCTGCATGTCTACCTGTGTACCGTCGGGGTAGTAGAAGCCCCCAAACATTTCCTCCATGTAGGGTTTGTCAAAGACGCTGATGTTCCAAAATACGCTCTGGTCGCCTCTGGCACTGGCGGGCTGGTTGAGCGCATAGACGACGCCCTGAAGTTCCTGCTCAATCTCCTTTCGATTTGTCTCAAGGTAGGCTCTGCCGTAGGTCTTGCGGGCAAAGTAGTCGAACATGTGAAGGAACTCCACGGTTGCGACTGCCCCTGCGAAGTTGCTGGCAATCTGATAGACGAGGTTGACGAAGCCGCCGCAGAAGCTCTGAAGGTTCTTTGGTGCGCCCGAGACGCCGCCGACGCTCTTTGTGCCCTCCAAGATGAAGGGATAGAGGGAGATGGAGGCGCAGTAGGGTTTGAGGCTGCTCTCGTCGTGGACGTAGATCAGGTGGTCTTTGAGGTCTTTGCGGTATTCCTCGGCGACGTCCTTGCCGAATCGCTCGGTGAGCTTTGCACATACCTTTGCTCGGTTCAGTTCGATGGTGAGCGGTTTGTATAACTCAGCTTCAAGCGTGGCAAGTGTCTTGTGGGTGACGTTGGCGTTGCTGTCTACCTCGCTGCCGCTCGCGGCGTTTTGCGCGGCGATGTAACTGTCGATGAAGCTGAGACGGTTGTCGATAATGTCTTGTGGGATGTTCTTCATGGGTCTCCTTTCTGAAAGAGATATGTGAGGTCTGTGAATACCGCCTCGGTACCTGTGTAGACGCCGCTGTGATCTTTGGCGTAGCGATAGTCGATGCGATAAAAGCGTTGGTTGGTTGCGGGGCTGTCCAGTCCTCCCCGTGCCGCTATATAGCTGCCTGTCTTGAGCCATGTGGCGTTGCCCTTCTCTGCAAGACAGCGGTCACGCTCTGCATCGTCACTACCGGAATAAAGACAAACAGGAAGGATAACGCTGAGACGGCGTAGCATCTGGATGATGTCGCTCTCATGCAGTCGGTTGGTTGTCCCTCCCATGAGCAGAATGGCGTCTGCCCCCTTCGTAGCTGCGTTCTCTGCTTTTTTCTCCATTGTGGTGATGGGCGTGTTCGGTGCCATACCACCCCGAAGATGCGGGCTGTGACAGTAAGGGCAATTCTTTGTGCATCCTCCAATCTCAAAGTAGTAGGCGGTGTGATCTGGTATTTCGTTGAATGTAATGCCGGTGGAGGCAATCGGGACTAGAATGGACATGCGTCCTCCTCTCCTTTTGTGTCTGTGGGGTCGAGCGGGTCAATGGGGTGGAGGCGGTTGGTCTTTTTGTCAAAGCAGATGGCGTCGGCAAGGCCTGTCTCGCCTGTGAATCTGCATTTGAGCAAGCGCAAGCGCAGTTTGTTGCGTCCTCCCTCGTCCTCTGCCTGTTGGTTGCGCTCGGCGGCGATGATGGTGTCGGGAAGCTGCTTTAGGCTGCCGCTCCCTCTGAGGTCGTCCATGCTGATGCTCCCACCCTGCTCAAAGGGGCAGCTTTTGCTGTCGGTTTTTCTGAGGTGGGAGATGATGATAAGCCCTGCCCCTGTCTCCTCTACGAGGCTGCGCAGGGCGGTCATGAGGCGGTCAATGGTGCTGCGTTCGTCGCCCTTGCCGTCCTCCATGGTGGTTACGGCGATGGTGATGTGGTCTAAGACAACAAAGTCACATCCTCCTGCGACGATCATGTAGCGGATTTTGTCCAGTAGTCTGTTGCTCTCGATGCTGCCGAAGTGATCGTAGAGGAGGAAGCCGCCGTCTCCGAATACCTCGCCATAGTGCTCTTTGACCTCTGCCTTTGTTTTGTCGTTCCACATGAGGTGGAGGGGACGGCTGAGATGGATGCTCATGAGGTCACGCAGGGTTTTCTTGGGGCTTTCTTCGAGCATGACCATGCCGACGCGCAGGTGATCTCTCATGTGCAAGGTGTAGGCAAGCTCGCGTGCGATGGTGGATTTGCCGATGCCGCTGCCCGCTGTGAGCAGGAGCATTTCACCTTTCCGTATGCCCTGTGTGCGCCGCGTGAGGTCGTCTGCCCATGGAAACTCGTAGCCCTTTAGGTCGTCGCCCTCTTTGAGCAGGATGTCCTGCATGTCTTTGGCGTTCATGATGCCATCGGGGCGGTAGTCGTCGGCGTTCCAGATGGCACGAATGATGTAGTCCGGGTGTCCGGAAAGCAGGCATTCGTTTGGGTCTTTGAGCGGGAGGCGTGCGACTTTCATGCGCCCAAGGGGCAGGAGGCCGCTGAGTTTTTCAATGGCTTTCTGTCCTACCTCGTCGCTGTCGAACATGACGATGACTTCCTCGAAGCCAAGCAGCCAATCAAGGTTTGCCTTGAATACTTTGTGTGCGCTTTGGCAGCCGAATGGGATGGAGACAACAGGGTATTTGTTGTCCTGCACCTGTGAGACGGTGAGGCAGTCGATCTCGCCCTCGGTGACGATGAGTTTTTTACCACTTGGGTAGAGGTTCTGCCCGAAGAATCGCTGCGCTTTCGCGCCTAAGACACAAAAGTTTTTGTCTTTGTCACGGGTTTTCTGAAAGAGGACGCGCCCATCGTCACCGACGTATTCTGCGACTTGGATGGGGCTGCCGTTCGTGTCTTTGCTGCATGTGTAGCGGTATTTACGGCAGGTGTCCTCATGGATGCCACGTGCTCTGAGGGCGCGATATTCCATGTCGCCCATTGGGATGAGGCCTTTGTGCATCGCCATGCTCCTTTTGCTCTCCCCTGTCTTTGTCCATTTCTCGCAAACAAAACAGTAGGTGTGGTCGCCATAGTCGGTCATGCCGTCGCTGCTCCCGCAATCCGGGCACGGGAGGTGGGCGATCATTGATCGGCCTCTACGGGGACGTTGTGCTCGCGGCTGAGTGTGTCTAAGGCTGCCCGCTGCAAGGCGGTGCGCTCGCCGTCCGCGACGCCCATCAGGAGGACGCATACGCTGTCCTGCCAGCCGTCGATGGCGGGGTCTGCGTGCTGGGATGCGGGGATGCCGACCTCCATGCGCCCGTCGGGATGAATGAGGTAGTGGTAGCCGACGCTGAACCATCCCTGCCGCATGACGTGTTTGGTGTACTCTTTGAGCGGGATGTCTGCCTTGGTATATGTGACGCGGATTCCTGTGGTTGCATCACGCTCCTTGAATGTCAACATGTGTATCACTTCTCTTTCTTTGTTTTGGCGATCAGTCCGGTGGTGTCTTTCTTACGGGCTTTGAACCACGACGCGGGGATGAGTTTGGCGGCGTATTCAAAGCCGTGTTTGTTGCACCAGTCCGCGTATGTCGTAGTGCTGCCTTTGTAGAGTTTGTGCTTCGGGTTCTGAAAGACAAAACGTATGTCAAGGTGCGGGTACTGGTCTTTGATGAGCAGGTGCTTTTTGCGGTCGCTCAGTTCAAACAGTCCCTTTGCCTCGATGATGATGCCGTTGGGCAGGATGAAGTCGGGCGTGTAGACGTGGTCACTCGCGGGGATAATGTACTGTATCTGCCGCTGCTCATAGACCTCGGCGATGCCCTGTGCCTTGATCTGCGCGGCGATGTTGTCCTCTAGGCCGGAGCGATGTCCGTGGGAAGGGCGATAGCTGTACCGCCCCCCACGCAGCCCTCTCAGAACTCCTCCTCGCCGATGCCGGACACGTCAAGCGTGGTGTCGCTGTCCTCCTGCGGACTGAAGGTGTATCCCTCCTCCTGTCCAAAACCAAGGGAGGATGCCGATGCTGTCCCACTCTCTTTGAGGTCGATGATCTGCACGCCTGTGAGCCGGAGGCTGATGCCATAGTTCTTGTCGTTCATGTAGAAGGGCACGAGTTCATAGGCGACGCGCCCACGCGTGCCGCTGCCGATGCTTTTGAGCTCTGCGCCAATCTCATGCCCTGCTGCGTCGAAGATGGGCACACGGCGCACCCACTCGCCGCGATTGCGTGTGTTGATGCTGCGGGTCATTTTGTACTTGAAGAACTCCTCGTCTTTGTACGTGGTTGTGCCATTGGCATAGTCGTACTTGTACTTGTGCTTCTTGCCCTCGTCGGATTCTTTGTACTTCTGCCACTCCTCGTCGATCTCTGCAAGGAGCCGCTGGCGTTCCTTGTCGTCGTCCGGTGCGAAGGAGACGGCGAATCGCCCCGTGTCCTTGCCTTGGAACTGCTCGGTCTCCAAGAGGTGCGGGAAGTTGAATGTGCCGACGGCGGTCGTGCCCTTGCGGTAGGTTGTCTTTGCCATGATGTGTTTGTCCTTTCTGTGTGTGAATGGTTTATTGATTCGCGGAAGGCGTTTTCTTCCTCTTTCTCGTGTCCCACCTATGGAATCCCTTGTGGCTCTAGGCGTGGCGGGCTTTGCCCTCGGGAGTCAAAAGAATAGCGAATCAGTGTATTGTTTCAGTCGATTTTGAGTTTCTCGTTCTTGGCGGTCTGGTGCAGCCACACGGCGTACTGAAGGAGCTTTGCTGTCTCCTTGATGATGCCGTCTTTCTTTCCGCACCGCGATGCGTACTTGATGATGTTGCCGCGCAGGAATCCCATGAACTCTTCCTTGCTCATCTGCGCCCGCATGAGCTCGATAGGCTGGACTGCGCCCTTGTAATGCTCGTCATAAGCTGCCATATCAGATGTCCCTCCCTGTGCTGCCTGATGGTGATGCGCCGCGCGCTGTCTCGCTGAGTGTCTTAACCTCGGTGAGAGCGACGGGCAGGTCACGCTCGATAAGGAACTGGGCGATGCGTGCGCCCTTGGCGATGCGGATAGGTGTGCGCCCCAGATTCTCCACGATGAGCTGTACCTCGCCGCGATAGTCGCTGTCGATGATGCCCGTCTGGTTGGCAAGACGCAGCTTGGTATACAGTCCTGTGGAGGAGCGCAGGTAGATGCTGATGTGGTATCCCTGAGGAATGTCAAAAGCAAGGCCTGTGCGTACGAGGTGTGCGCTCTCCTGTGCGTTGATCGGCGGGATGTAGGCGTCCTCCAAGGCACATAGGTCAAAGCAAGCTGCGCCTTCTGTCTTGCGCTCGGGCAGGATGGCGTCGGGATGGAGGCGTTTGACGCCTAGGCTGATGGGTGTTCTCGGTTTGGGCATACGTGATTCTCCTTTCGGTAAGACAAAAAAAAAAATAAGCCGTCAATGACGGCCGAAAGACTTGGTTAAAGATAAGGCGCAGCTTCGCTGCTGAAAGACACAAAACCTATAGTTTTATATAAGAGCTTATAGTATATATATATATATTATTTATATAAGTCTTTTGGTTTTATGTTTTAAGAGAGCGCAGACGTAGTATGTCTATAGGCAGTCTTTAGGATGTCTATAGGCTGTCTAAGCGTTTTCCTCCTCTTTCTCCTGTCCCACCTAAAAATAGTATTAAAAAAGCAAGGACACTTATATCCTTGCTCTTTTATTTTCTTAGATGTGATTCATTTGTTCAATCAATTTCAGGCGTTGCCCGATTGAAAGTGTGTCGATTTTTTTACTTAGGACTTCACGTTCCTGCAAAGTCCCCGTTGCAGCATCTAATACATCAAGATGAAGGCCTCTTAGCCTCCGTTTATCAATAACATTCCCCCAGATGACTTCATGCATAATATCCTCCTCTATAGGGTTTAACTGGGGTATTTTTTCTAAGTCAAGAAGCATTTTGTAACGTCCCACAATCTCTCCAAGACGGGAGGAAAATGTTGTCTCTGTTCCTTTCAGCTCCTTTTCGAGTTCTGTGAGTGCCTCGTTCATGTATACATTCTTGCGTGCCATAATCGGCACCTCCTTTCTCATTCTAAGATAACAAATGTGTGTATGTTTGTCAAGATTTTATGCACATATATTTCAATTTTTATGAGCATAGTTTTACACATAATATAAAAAGCAAGAAAAGCAGGACGTAAGCCCTGCTCTTTTTGTGCCTTGTCTTATGCAAAACAGAAGTCCGACTTCTTGACTTCTTCAAGGTCAAGTGTCCCAAAACTAGGAATCTTTGGAATCTTATCCATGTCGTCATCGTTGATGAGATAGCTAACCTGCTCCAAGAAGTCCTGAAGGTAGTTCTGGTCTTTGTAAAGTCCGACGAACTCCTCGCGGATGGTCTTGAATAACTGCCCTGCGTGTGCTGCATCCGTCCCAAAACTATCATGAATCATCATGAAGTTTGTATTGCCTTTACTATACTCTGCATTGACAACACGCTGTAAATGCGCTGCGTCCATGCTATGAATAAAGTTCGGGGAGATGCCTTGTGCCTGTCTCCTTGTGTCTACCACTCCTTCCTGTTCCACTTGCGTGTAGAAACGTACACGGGCACGGTTGAACCGAAGCTTCATCACTTCCTGCGTAAGACACATATAGTTTTGCTGCACGGGTATTCCGTTCGGCGTTGTCCATGTGACGACGTGCCCCTCTTTGCAGATCAGCTCTGCTACCTTTTGCAGCCACGCCATGCCCTCTACTGCCTTAACTACCGTCGTTCCTACGGCCTGCCATATAAGGCGTGCCATGTATGTCGCCGCTTGGATGGGAGACACAAAGGGATTCGTGTCTGGGTGCTCTAAGACAAAAGGTTTAATGATGTCACTCAGCAGATTCTCCTTAAATCCGTAGAGCTTGCTGCCATAGGCGAGCGTCATGACGCTCCTCTTGCACACCTTGCGCGTGATGCCGTCCTGCGAATACTTTAGTCTGTTAAAGGATATCCAATTCTGCGCTAGAATTTTTGTCCCGTAGACGATGCGCGGCTTTCCTTCTTGGTCGTTGACAACATTCCCTTGTTTGTCATATTTATATCCGTCTGTTGTGCCGCTCTGCGCGTCTTTGAGCAATACTGTATTGACCTTGTCTGCAACGATGCTATAAATATCCTGCACATTGTCACTTGGTAGGAGGTTGACAGCTGCGCCGCCGATCTCGTCTCTGAGCAGTCCGGAAAAGTGCTGCAATCCGGAACATGTCCCGTCGAACGCAATCGGCAGCCCTGTCACGAATCCTGCGGCTGTCCCGTGCTCGTCTTTGTACGCGCAGAGGCGCGTCCACTCAAGACAAAAACTAAGGAACTCCATCGGATAGTCGTTCTTTGCGACCTCATCCCACCATGTGTAGCTAAGAGGGTCTGCTGCACTTGCCTTGATCTGCTCCTCGTGCTCCTCTATCCACGCGACACGCCCCGCGAATGGCAGCTTGTCACGTCCGGCAAGGTTCGCGCCATGAATGGCTAACCATTTTGTGTCTGCATCCGACGCCAACGGCGACGGTTCTGCGAACAGCAGCAAGGCTTTTTGTATGTCGTCTCCTTGCGGGCTTATCGCCGTCGGGATTGGATAGCATCTGCCTCTATAGTCTATGTTCCACGGGAAGTAAATCTTTTCGTATTCCGCAAATTTTTCTGCAGTTTTGAGTGCGATGTAGGCGCGTAATGCGCGGCTCTTGCGTGCCGATTCCTGCAAGTGGATAGCTACTTGCTTCCTCTTGTGCTCTTTCAGTACGTCCATGTCCACATCATCCGGCAGCTTTGGTAGCGTCGCATAAGGTGTTGTCCTAGGGATGCCACCCAGCTCGCCACCGCTCGCGTATATCTCTTTCAGGATTTGCAGGATGCGCTTGTTGATAATAAAAGGCGTCTCCTGCATGTGGTTTAGTACGTTGTAGATGTTCGTTAGGTCTACCGCGCCCAGCTTTCGCGTGTACTCTCGCAGTTCTTTTGTCTGCACGACTTCTTTCAGTCGGATAAGATGCACGCCTAGCGTCGCCGCCCCGTAGTAGCCGCCGTCATAAGGCGTTGTCCACGATTTAGGCGGGATAATCGTCGGCGTGTACTTTATCGCTGTCTCTACTAGGCGATTTTCATTGTTTTCCCACGCCTTTTCAAACCACTTACTAGCTACGAGGCTTTTGATTTTCTTTTTGTCTATGTATTGATCGACCATCTCAAAGTAGGCACTTCCCTTGATAACCATTTCAAGAATTTTAGCCCCGAATGCGACGCAGCTTTGTTTGCCCCATTTCAGCCCGTTATAACCCTGTGCGTGCATCCGATGCACCGCATAGGCGATGCGATAAGAGGAGCGCACACGCTTTGCAATTCCGTTATCCATGGAGTTACGCAGCCAGCTATCTTTTACATCTCCTTTTGCTGCCGACCAGACAAAAAAGGATTCGATCTCGGCCTCCTGCCTAATTGCATTCCCTATCAGCCCTGCAATATTGGATACGGTTTTCTTGTAAGGCGCACTAGGAAACATAACCATGCTAATCGTGACGCTTAGGCTCGTTAAGACAAGTAGATTTTCAAGCTCCCCCGGCTTTCCTTGGTAAATGCGGATGAGGTCTTTCATCGGCGCAACCCAGAGGCCTTGGATTGTCTTATTAGGCTTAGAAGCACTAGCAAGTAGCGCGGCGATGTTTGTCCGGCAGGTCTGCCATGCACTTTCAATAAAGCGTCCTGCTAGTTTTCCTTCTCCTGCTTCACCGTTGCGCCGGACTTCTTCCAGTGCTAGGCGCATCCGCTCTTCTGCCATGCTCTTGGCTTCATCTTCCAGCAGGATTTGAGCGTCAAATAATTCGCCGTACTTGACTTTATATGCTTGGTAGTCCTCCATGCTGTTTGTCTCCTTTCAAACATCTGTTTGTTTATCAGTTCTTCCCTTTTCTTGTGTCCCACCTAGATAATTAGCACATACGTTCTAATTATTGGATATAAAATATAGAGCTAGTGGCATCACCTCCCTTCTCTAGGACAAATGGACTATTTTCTATTGCGCATTTGCATTTCTTTCAAAATTTCTTTGTTACGAACTCTTACCCAAAGTGGAGTAGTTTTCTGTGTTGCTGCAAATTCATCCACATCCCCCGGCATGAATCCGAGGAGCCCTTTGTCTGTTAAGACCGCAAATTCCCAGACCTCATAACAGTCGACGTGCTCATCCTTTAATTGGAATACACGGGAATAGCAAAGATGTTCGAGCAGATACTTTTGTGCTTCTTCAAATGTTCTGAACGGCTGCGTGAGGCAGCACATATTATTGATACGTCCGCGTGCTGTACATTCTCTTGTAATTACAGGCACACGCGCATATTCGACCTCATCAGTGTCAAAATATTTTTTCAACCATACAGGCGTATAAGTATGTATAGTAGACATAGTGTTTACCTCCTAGAACTATTTGTTGTACTGCGTGATCTGGATGAGACGAACGCCTTCAAAACAGAGCTTTTGGATAGCACTTTCAGCGCTGTGACATCTTTCTTCGTGCTTGACGTTTTCCCACAAATCGCGCGTTACGTGATATGCGCCCTTGATCTTCTTGTCATATGCGAGGATAGCGATAAAGCCATCTACCACGTAGACGCTCGACGCTTCGTGGCGCGTGAGGTAGAAATTCATCTTCTTGCCCGCAAAAAGCAAGCTGTTCGCTTCTTCCGGTACTTGGATGATGTACGGAAAAGCACTGGTGAGGTTTGCGGCTGTGATTGGTGACATGATTTTTCCTACTTGGTTTGTCTTGTGTTGGAGGAGACACAAGGTTTATGTCTCCTCTCTTCTCTACGTTCTACCCAATGTATACGTCCGGTTCGTCGATCTGTGCCGTTTTTGCTATTCTAAACACGATCATTTCCAACAAATTTTCCAATACATCGTTTCGTTTGTCGTCAAATAAGAATGTTGCTAGGGCTTCCAATCCGGATTGTCGCGGGTATATCCCTCCAACGACAACGGTATACTTCCCACGTAATCCCAACAGAGGTGCACCTACACCACGCGGGCTTTCCTTGACTGTGATGTATTTGCGTCCACGGCTTCCCAACACATAGACGTTATTTCCATCAATGTTGAGGGAAACATTATTGAAATAGGGCGTCCGGCTCGTAGACCACGTGTCATTTGCACATTTGATGTGACGTAGTATCGAACGGCTGAATGAGAGTGAAATATTGTTCATAGCTGCATTCTCCTTTTTAGTAGCAAGTCCTAATTTCCTCGATCATGGAGGAGACACAAGGAGCTTGCGCCCCTCCCTTCACTGTTCCTAGCCGTTCAGCACTTCTTCCCATTCGCGCCGGATGAGGGCGATTGTCTCCTCATCATAGGTGATTGCGTCGATCTCCTCCTCATCACGTCCACGCTGCAGATAAGCGCTCTCATAGACAAGCTGCTCTGCGATGTATATGACTACCTGCAACATGAATACTTCGGGATTTGCGAAGGGGTTCGGCGTAATGCCCCAGTCTGCTGCCATGCCCTCTGCCACATCCGCTATTTCATGGAAATAGGCGGCGATCCACCCCTCTGCCTCGTAGGTGCTGTAGGTTAGTGTTCCATCCATGTTCGCACCTTCAAACAGTGTGAAGGCGAGGTCTGAAACGTATCCGTCGCGTCCTTCGAGGTCGCCCAGTGCGTCAATCATGCGTTCAAGTACATCTTTTTCGAGGTCGTTCAAGTAGTTCTTCATGGTTGCATTCCTCCTATAAAACCAGAACATCTATTCTTGGAACGTCTGTGCCCATATTTTACGGGCTAGACACAAAACTTGCAAAACTACCATGAGAGCGAAAGCGTCCAAAAACCGCTGCCATGAGTGCCATGGAACGTCCTAGGACGCTTTCAGGCTCTGATGTACCTCTCCTAAATCGCTATCCAGTAGGATATGTAACAGTAGTACGTACTGTTCCAGTTGGGTTCCATTTCTGCGAAGCCTTCCCCGAAGCGGCCGGAATAGGGCTCGTAGTAGCCTTTAGAGGTGGGATGTTCCGGGTTGGGTTTTACGCGGCTTACATAGCCTTGTTTAAGGCTTGTGTGACTGTACCGGCATTTGATACCGCGAATTGTTCTGATTAACTCCATGTTTTTTTCCTCCTTGTTGTGTCTAGGGTTAGAGCGGCTGCTTCTTGTGCCGCCCTTAGTCCCTACTTACCTCTTAGATATCCTTGACTTCCATATATCCGCATTCATTCACGAAATAACGCTTGTAGTCGTTGAGTGCCCGCGTGGTGCTAGATGTGCCCCACCCGCAATTTGTGAGATATACGCGGCGCCGCGTGTCGTCCACGTGGCAGATGAAATTATCATGGTAGGAGAAAGCCCGCGTTGCGCCCTGCATGATGTGTAGGATTCGCAAGGCTGCACCGTTATGCGGAATGTCACAGAACATCACCGCGTGACTCCCTACTCGGGCGTTCGTCTTGCTTGCGATGAGTTTTTCCAATGACTTCATCATTTTCATCATCCTCCTAGAAAATTAGTACCTACTACTATTTTTGTCTTTGTCCCGCCTAGGACTAGCGCGGCGGCTAGTCCCGGGCTAGGAGACACAAGGGATTTATTCGTCGTCCTCTACGTCGCCGTAGAGGTTCATTTCATCCGGTAGCTCGAACCAGATGAAATCGTTAACCTGCGTTTCCGTCGGGATAATTTCCTCTGTTTCGAAAACCTCTACGATGATCTCCATCGCTTCTGCTTCCCGTCCCGCTTCCTGCACACGGTTCAGTACGTCCCGCGCCCCGCTCCACGAGGCTTCCAGAAGCTCTTCAAACGTGAGAGATTTACGAATTGTAATTTCCATTTTCTTTTCCTCCTTTTGTCTGTAGTGATTTGTCACTACGTAGAAGATTAAAATTTTTTCGGCTTGGGAAGGCGTTTGCGCTATCCCCTTGCCTGTGACTGTATCTTATCACAACGCGTCACAACATGTCAACACCTTTTTCAAAAGTTTTTTAAGAAAATTTGTGTTATACTGTGTGTGTACTTTCCTTTGTGTGAGTACCTTTGAACTGCTCCCGGTTTTCGCCGGGGGCTATTTTTGCGCACAAAAATAAGGGCCTCCCGGAGGAGACCCTGAAATCATCCAAGATGGAAGTATATCTTTGTAATCGCTTGCCCAAAAGTGCCGGCCGTGCTTTTTCCGTCACCATCTGCCCAATCTGTATCAATCACAGTCGGCAGGAAATGCCCGCCCTGCTCCGTCTGCACCTGATAGCGTGCCTGGAAGTAGTGTCCCCCGGTCTGGGCCAGATCAGTGTCATAGTAGATCTGGATACCGTCGATGTCACGCTTGCAATCCCCGGCATAACCGTTGTTAAAGTCATTGATATCAAACCCGGTCACGGTTGGATACCACCCGCCGCCCTTGACGTGGACGCGATAGGTTAGCTTCCCGGAGGACGCTTTGACCGCAATCGCCTTGATGTGCCAACCGCCCCAGCCTGCATAGTCGTCCAGATTCTTGACTGCCGGATGCCATCCGTGCTCTGCGGTATATACCTGGATCCATGTATCCGGAGTGGCCTGTACGGTCTGTGCAGGAGCCTGGCCTGCATCCACGGAGCCACCGCTGATCATCTCCTTGAGGCGATTCCACTGGCTCTCGTCACCGGGGAGCCAGCCATCCCAGCCCGGGCATCTCTTAGCACAGATATCCCAGTGCCTTACCACACTGCCAAGACCAAGGCCATACTTGGCCAAAAGGGCCCGCACCAGATCAGCCGTGTTTCGCATGGTTGCGTCCGCAATCCTGCCGCCAGAGGAGCACATCTCAACCGAGATCGTGTTAAGATTGGTAAATCTCCCCCACAGGCGGGCATCACCGTACTTGCGTCCAACTGCCCAAGCGGCGTTGCTATCCTCGACTACCTGATAGATGGATGTCTCATCCACAAAGTAGTGAGCGGACGCTCCCCGGTCTGCCTCGCAAAAATAGTGGGCGTTGGCTCTTGCAGTATCCGTGTAATTGCTTGTGTAGTGGATTACAATACCGATGATGCTCTCGCCGTATCGACTTGAGTGGTTGTACTCGCTGATCTGTCTTATGATGTCTGCCATCACTCCACCTCTCTCTCTGTCTTGTCTGTATCGCTATGTACAGGCGTTGTGTATCCCATCGCCCGTGCGCTGTCAGCCACGCCTGCGGTGGTCGGGTCTACGACTACGCCAAGGATGGCGAGCACCGCAAAAACGGCGTTGACAACCGCAAGCAGGCGATTTCCCAGATCTCCAAGATCCAAAGCATAGCCAAAAACCGCAGCCACTACCTGCACAAGCAAAAGGATTGCCGGGATGATAGCCACCCAAAATGCCTTACTCTTTACTCTTACCTTCCAGTTAATCATGATTTTTCTCCTTTCTGTCTCCGTCCTTATGGACAATCTCATCAATCCTGTGGTGGGCAGATTTTACAGACTGCTCAACCGACAACATTTTTTGATTTAGATCCGCAACAGCGTCTCGAAACACTTTTTGGTCCTCCCGGATCTCCTTTGTATCACTTTGTATTCCTTGGAGCGCCGTCTCGATTTTTGCACTTCTTGCAGCTTCCGATTTTGCTTGCTCGATTTGTTGCCGGATGTCTCCCCCGTTATTATGTACAGCGGTAATTGCCCCAAATACGAGTGAACAGACTAACGCTCCTAAAGAAATGGCAATTGTAGGTTCAATCATTTTCATCACCTCCTTTCTCGGTCTTTAATAACTCCAGTTCTTTTCGCAAGGACTTAATCTCGTCTTCCTGGAGTTGCACCATCTTAATGAGATCCGGGATGAATTTCGTGTAATCTACAGATGGCACAAAAATACCGCCCTCATAGGCGGCTTCGTCCCATCCATCCGGGATTCTTACTGTTTCCGGCATAATCTCAACGACTTCTTCAGCAATCACACCTCTGTTGTTATGCCGGCTCTTTTCATCAACAAAACCTTCTTTATAGTCATAAGACACAATCCTTAAATCTAAGAGCCTTCTTGCGGACTCTTCCGTTTCATCTTTGATATTTTCCTTCGCCACTCTAGATGACGAATTGACAAAATCTGAAGCATACACAGGCTTATAATTTTCGAGATCTTCTCCAACAACAACAATACCGTTTTTGTGTCGAAGCGCGCCATGTGTCTCATGGTTTTCTGTAAATTCGGATGTTGACAAGATGAATTTGCCAAGATTATTTGACATAATCAGGTCGTAAGCAACTTGCATATTGCTATCAGAAATAATATCTCCTTTAACTTTAACGTTTCTGCTTACATTGAAATCCCCCCTCACATCAACATGGTCCTCAAAAATTTTAAGTTCTGCTCCAATACTGCTTTTCCCTACATTCATTGAAATTGTTGGAAAGTTAATTCCGTCATTTGACGCGCTATGATCGGTTAACTGAATTTGAGCCGCTCCGTTCCCGATTCCAGATGCATTTAGCGTGATCTCTGAGGCATAAGATCCATTGGAATATTTTGTAGACGTACCGCTTATGCAGGCGGACTCCTCCCGATTATCAATCGTTGTTGCCGTTTCCGGATCCTTGTCATAAGATCTGGCGATACTGGAAAAAGAGGAAAAAGCTTCTCTGTCCCCCATCCCCGGTGCATCATGTCCGTCCGGCACGGTCGATTTTGTATTTACCGCCGCATAATACGGGCCGTTCTGGGAGACAATTGACATCCCATGTCCATCCTCTACAGGATCATAGCTGTCAGGATCATACTTATAGTCATTCTT
>ERZ772945.1050-NODE-1050-length-20483-cov-17.855639_pt1 | contig 20483 bp, 19 predicted proteins | sample MGYA00511681_ERZ772945 | MGnify/ENA primary metagenome ERZ772945 (study PRJEB29015, sample SAMEA2737943) | human oral metagenome | biome: human oral; feature: human-associated habitat; material: dental | place: China | collected 2143 ...
CCAATACCGTAAGTTCATTCATGGTCGATTTCCTCCAATACGCTGTCAATTTGATTTATCTCGTCAATCACATACACCCTGAATCCAAGTCGTCGGAGTAGCCTGTGACGGGCGAGCTGCAAGGCTCTCGGCTTCTTCCCCGGTGCTTTCAGTTCCACAAAGCCCATTCTGCAATGCGGCAGAAGTACCAGTCGGTCAGGCATTCCATCAAATCCCGGTGAGGTAAACTTGGGTGCGATGCCGCCTTTGTCTTTTACGGCTCTCACCAGTTCCTTCTCGATGATTTTTTCTCTCATAGCAACTCAAAGATGTATTCCTTGGCGGCTGTCAAGGTTTCGATGCGGCGATTGTTTTTCCATTGGTAACAATCGCCGTCGATATCGATCTTGAAGTAAGACCTGCCAAGGAAACTGTCTTGCTCGATGGTCAATTTCTGGTTTTTGAAGCGAAGTGTCAGCATGCCGCTTTCCTCACGCCATTCTTTTTTCAAGAAGTTTTTCTTGCGTCGGCTTTTAGCTCTGGCCTCCTTGTCACGAACTTTGGCGGCGAAAATGTCTCCCTCCAAATTTCCGGCACAGATACATCCGACACGGAGTTTTTCCGAAAAATCCTTATGCACCATCACATGGACGAATCGCACGTTTTTATAACCGCAAAGTTCACAGGTGAAGGTTGCCTCGCCCCAATCAATGACCTCTTCGCAATACCAGCCAACGAGCGGTGCGCCCATAGCCTTGAGTTTCTCACTGCATCGCTCGGTGTACATCCTCTTCCTCCTAACCATTTGAAAATTGGTGGTTATGTGAGTGGTTATCCTTTCAAGCCTTGATATGTCTATATAGATAACCACTTAACCACAGTAACCACTTAATACATACCCTCATATAGAAACGATGTAATCAATACTTCATTATCTTTTTCTATATATAAGTTAATGTGTGCGCAGAAAAGGTGATAAAGTGGTTATCTGACAGAGAACCCTTGAAATCATTGGGTTCTTGGACGTTTCTGTCCTCGATTTTTAACCACCGTCATGTCAAAAAATCCTCATCGGGAGGGTAAATATTCTCCACTTGGATGGGAAAACAAAACACTCGGACATTTACGCCTTGGATATTCCGCAGATATTGACTGCGGCTTTTGCCTTGACTGTCCTCAAAGGTATCGACATAGCCCCGGTCTCGGAATCCTTTACGGCACTTGGTATAAGAAAAGCCGTTGTCCTCCAATGCCCGTCTCAGTTCTGTGGCGATGACCAGCACCTTGCCTGGTTCGATTTTCCCCAAGCAAGGTATGGCGTCTTGGGCGAAGCGTTTTCTGTTGGCGGCAATCCAGTCGGTGACGAAATCGTAAGCCCGGTCAACAACATCCTCCGGCTCGTTCTCCTTGGCGTTGGTCAGTATGCACTTGCCAAAGGAAATGGCATCCTTCCACGCCTTTCGCTTGGTTTCGCCGAATACCGATATTCCTGCGTGATAATCCGCCAATGCCAATAAAGCTACCGTGTCCAGATGCACTCCTTGGTCGCCGTCGCCAATGCTCTCCCGGATTTGCTCAAACTCATCGCTCAAATCCGTGCCTACGATGTGTTCGAGATACACTTTCCCCGCGAAACCATAATGGTTTTCGCTTACCTGATGCACCTTGCGACCAAAATCGGCATCGTCGATCGGCTGACCGTACAGTTCCAAGACACGGCTGTGTACGCCGTCCATGGTGGCCTCATTGGTAAGCGGCTGTTCGCCCGTGCTGATGATGGCATTTCGCCACACCGGGACTTCCTGCAATCCTCCGGTTTTCGCTCCACGAGTTTTGCCGTAGCCGTTGCCCAAGGAATAAACCACCATCGAAGGCGACAGCCTTCGCTCGTTCAAGACCTGCAATTCGTCCAAGCCCAAAGGCAAGTGGCGAAGAGTCCCTGCTCTCCGCTCCAAGCCGACAGCGGTACTGTTGAAATTGCCCATGAGTTTCATGGGGTCTCCCCAAACGGATAGTGCGAATTTGAGAGCCGCCGTTTTGCCACTGCGGGATGAGTGCCAGATATGGATAATCACCACACGTCGTTTGAGTTTCTCAAGCAGGACGGATGCAAAGGAAGCCGCCAAAATGGCTCTGGCGTATGTTTGCTCCCGCAACTCTCTCGCAAATTTGAGCCATGTCTCAAAACTGCCCTGCTCCTTTAATGCCGCAATCATCGCCGCATCGTCTTTGTCCTCATATTCCACCGGGCTTTCGAGTATATACGGGTAGAATTCCTTTTCCCCAAGCCAGCCGATACGACCGATACTGCGTACAAAAGGAATCTGCTTGTCGTTCTCTGCCTCATAGCGGGAAAGATAATGAACTACGCCATCGGCATTGTCGGTAGAAACGGGTACGCCATTATCTGCCAATCTGACGACCGAGGACTTGTTCAGTGCAATCGCTCTTGACACCATCAGCCGTTTCCATTTACGGCTGCGATGATAGGCAAGCTCGAACCGCTCCGTGCCGTTGTCGATATTTTCCATGCGCCTTTCTATGACGAGCGGTTCCGGGCAAAGGTTTGAGGAAACGAGCGCACCTTCGTCGAAGTAGAAGGACTCCACACCGTTCTCCATAGTGATGCGATAGCCTTTGGGAGTCATGGCTCCATGCAAATCTATGCCCTTCAGCTTGATTTCCTCCGGCTCGGCATCAAAAGGAATGCCAACGTCCCGCTTTTCCTCCTCTTTTTTGGCTATGCGGTCAAAATCCCGCATTCCGATGCCCGCTTTTTTCGCCGCGAGTTTCAGCCATGAATATTCGGCGGGGCAGTTTTCCTTGGCGTAGGGGAGCAGTCCCACCACATAGGGGTCGAGGAGTTCTTCTGCTGACAAGGTGTCCTTGCCCAAAATAATCTCCAACTGCTCGAACTTCGTGTAAAGGGCAAGAACGATGGGAGCCTTTACGCCGCAGCCGCCATCGGGGCAGGGAAACAAACCGCAATCCTTGATGTAACGGCAGGTGCAGGGTTTATTGGCATTGCGGGCAGAACGCAGCTTGTATTGTGTTTCCATCGGGGAATAATGGCTGTACAGGGAACTCCACTCTTGAAACTTCTCCTCGCCGTCCTTGGCGAGCGCCACATTGGTGCAAAGGGCGTGCCACAGAGGTTCGCTGACGTTATCCGGCTGTTCGGTCATCTGCTTTAATGCCGCGCAGCCTTCCATGATTCTCTCGGCACTCCCAATGACACGTTCATCCACATGAAATTCTTCCGTTCGCGGCTTGGGCGCATCCAATACGTAGGCGTGAAAATCTTCCGGCTTGTAGAACGCTTCATTTTCCGCAATCACCTCGCAGGGGATTTTCTCCCCTATTTTCAGATTCATGCTGCCCACAGCCCGTAACATTCTCGCCGGGTCAAATACCGGGTCGATGCGCCATCCCCGTTCATCTTTCGCTTTTTTCATAAGGCAGCGTCCAAATCCCGCGAGAAGTTTCTCCATCTTATCCCGATTGGCATCGGTCAAATGAAGCGGCGCGTCAAAGAGCCAGTAGGCGTGAATGCCGTGTCCCGTAAAAACCGTGAAGGTCGCTTTCAGAGGAAACGCATCTAAAAAAGAAAGAACTTCCGCCCGGGATGCCGGAAGCATCTGTTCTTTATGCGCCTCGCTCTTGATGTCGATGTCGGCGAAAAGGCAAGTGGCATACGTGGTGTCTGCCGAATCGCCGCGCACGCCGTCTTTGAGTCCGATGCGCCTTGGCCATGGGTGAATGTAGGTATTGCGGCTATCTCCCACCCTGCCGATTTCCTCCCGCATGGAAGCTATGGTCTCAAAGTGCCGCACCCCTTTGTCGGGAAGGGTGATCACGGAAAACGTGCAATTCTGGCATTTCCCGTAAAGAGTCTCGTAAAAATCCATTCATAGCACCTCCTCGCACTTCGTGGTGAAATAACGGATGTTCTTCCGCAGTCTCCCGGCATGGGCAATCTCCGCTGCCATGCCCTCGGTGATTCGGTCGCCGAACACCCAGATCTCGCCGCACAGCCTCATAAGCTCGAAGTTCATGGACAGTGCCTTCCCGCGCTCGTCGATCTCTGACAGAAACTGAGGAAAATACAAGTGCGGCGCAAGGGGAATACGCCCTTTGCTCACCGAGAACTTGCAGTATTGCCGCGCCCGCATGACGTTGACGCGCGGATTGTCCCGATAGGGAGAGCAGATGTAGGTGAACAGATTCTGTCGGAACACCTTGGTGAGAGCTGCGTGCGCTGTAGGATCGGCATAGCCCTCGTGATTTCTGCGCTCAATCATTTCTCGCACCTCATCTTCCTGCTGCATTCCGTGCAGCAGATCGCCGTGCCGAAGAGGTCGAACTCCGCATCGCCGAAGAACTCGTTGAGATCAACAGGCACTTCCGCTCCGCAGCGCGGACAGTGACAGAAGACATTCTCATCGTTGATTTCCACCGTGACCTCCAGAGTGTCATTGATGTTTTCCTTAACATAGAACATAAGGTTTCCTCCCTTTGAAGACTGGTTAATCCCTGCGGGGCAGATAGCCCCCCCATCCACTATCAGAGCAGATGGGGATTGTGCCCTCTAAGTAGTAGCCACGGGAACGGGTCAAAAGGGACGTTTTTCAAAAATTTCCCTGAGTTTTTTCTCAGCCCGCTGCAGACGGTGATTCACCGAATTGGGCTTCTGTCCGATGGATGCGGCGTATTCGATGCAGCTCATGCCATCAAGATGGATGGCAATAATCATCTCGGCATAGTCGGGCTTCAGTGCAGCACGGATTTTCGCCCGAACCTCCTCGTCTTCCCATTTCTGCTCACACATAATCTCGTCCTTACGGAAGACACGATCATCGATCACTTCGCTCATGAGCGGCTCAGATGCATCCCGTTCGTCCAAGCCGTCCTCCGACTTGGCTTTGGATTCGCCACGATGACGGTCCAACTGATGCCAGTTGTTATAATCCGGCTTGTTGAACTGTTCATCAAAGGCTGACTGCAGTTGTTTCCGCTTCTCCTCATCGGTAAGACCGGCACTGCTGCCAAGCGACAGGCTGACCCATAACTGGTCGGCAGCCACCGTATCAAGCTCCAAATACTGAAAACGATTCTCATAAATTACTCTAATTTTCATTGTTTCGCATTCCTTTCGTTCTTGCCGAACGGCGGGATGCAAAACTACGCACGGGCTTCGGTGTCCGAAAAAAGGGCGCACAAAAGCACGGTGGGCGCGTACAGGATTCTGACAGGCTTATGTGCTGCCAGAATCCCTGTTTGCATCCCGCCGTCCTATGGCCATCTTGGACAACAGATTGACTTACCTAGGGAAACCGGAATTCCTTGTTTTCATCATCTCCCCTCACTACTTACCGAAAAACTTAACCCCCTCAACAGAAAGCGGACAGTTCGAGCCGTTTTGGTCACCACTTCTGAAAGGACAATTTCTGGTATTTTCAGCAGAGGAAATCTTCCTCTTAATATCCCACTGGACACATTTGGGCGTGGCGGCCGAACTTTTTAGAAATATTTCCATGAAAAAAGCCGGATGACGATAAAGCTCTCGCTTTACCCTCATCCGGCCATTCGGTAGCTCACATCGGCTCCATTGCTCGGTATGTCGGCTCTATGTCAGACCGCCCGTCGCTTTGATAATGCAGGGCGTCCTGCGTATTCGAGTTTCACCAGTTTGCGGCAATTCGGGCACTTAAGTTCGATTTCCACAGTGCCATTGGCATCAATATCTGCTGCGCGTTTCCCGCAAACAGGGCATTTGAGTCGTTCCATAGCATTATTCATGATGAAATCTCCTCTTACCTATCGGCCATGCGGAAGAACTCAGACAGTCCCTCAACGCCAGCTTCTTCCTCAATTTGCTTGCATATCCCTGGATTATTCTCTAAGAACTCGTGTACGCGCTGATACCAGATATTATATTCCGAAGCTATCGATTCATGCTCGAAGGCGTCATCCGCTTTTTGAGCGTCAAATAGATTCTTGGCATTGGCATACCAGAGAATAGCATCATGCGCCCGTTTCTTGGCGTGACCATCAAATTTCTTGAGTACTTGCGCCAGTACATCGAAGTAATCATCCTGCGATACCACAGCCTCCAACACCTCATCGATGGTTTTTCCCTCGATATCGATCTCACGCTCCTTTCCCCGAAGCCCATACGAGCGATGACCATCTTCGTGAGTGACAACCATGTCACCTATGCCGATGTTCATGTCCAACGCTAAGGAGTTGTTGCGAAATGTCTCTAAATTGCGGCTCAATTCAGAGACATGGACTGCGGTAGGATATTTTACAGCCGCCGCTACGGCTGCGAGCCACTCGTCCCTTGTAACCTCGTCTGTTTCGCCGCTGATACAGGGCTGCATAATCAAGGGTTTCAGGCAATTAAAAAGCAAAATCGACATCAGGGATTTGTCAGTATCCACCTTGCCGTTGAACCAATCGGCGATGATGTTATCCTCATCGCCACTGACAACTTCGATGAGAATGTTACGGATAATGGGAGCATCCATAGATGGGACGACATTGTTGCCTTGATGCTTAAACTCTGACTTGTCACAAAGAACAAGTTTCCGCTGAAGCGTCGTGTACTTGATACGCAGTAGCCGCGTTTTTGCCTCGCTGTAGTCCTCCCAACCATAATGTTTGATGATGCCTTCGTAGATATCCGATACCTTTACCATAAAAATCGCCTTCCTTTCGTTTGATGCTCCTATCTTACCATACCTCCAAAATTCAGGCGAGGAAATCAAATCGCTATTTCCAATTCCGCAGGTTTATGTGACAGCACCTGCACACGCCACTCTCCTTTAATTTACGAAAAAGGCCAAGATAGAATTGATACGCACCTTAATATTCGATACGCACTACTATCTGCCTCGACTTCCTACGCCTTCGAACTGCGCGGCAGATAAATGATATGTTCTCTGTAAGCCTATCCCATACGCCTTTGATCGGAACCCTGCTTAAAAATCCACAACGTATGACGACAACTTCTTCATACAAGTCCTTTGGAGCATTTCGTCAAGATAAGTGAAAAGATAGTCATATTCTAGATACACAAAAACTGCTGAAATCTTTCCGTGTCGAAAAATCTCAGCAGTTTTACATTTGTATGAAATACAAACTCTACTTGGAATCCATACTTTCCCATCGAGTCGTAAGCACCTTATGATCGTAATGGGAACGGCAGAGATTCACCTAATCGACATTGCATTTTCGATGGATGATAAAGACCTCGACAATAATAAAACCAAACTCTCTGCGGTATGAGATTGTATACTCTACATGCCGCAGAAGATCCTACGTCTTCGGCAACGAGAACAGCAAAACAAGTACTGTTTCCTTCGTCGAATGATAGTGCTTATCCGTCCGAATCTTGGAAGCTTCCTCGTTTTCAGTAAGCTTGAGCTACACATAAACAAGGTCTACAAGTTTTTCAATGTTTCATGATCAAGTGTCTCATTTTTCATTGATATACAAGACGCCCATTAATCAAGATATATCTAAGCCCTATGCGTTTTGCACAATTCAGTGTGTCGTTAATTGTTTCCACAATCGGTTCTCCTCTACCGTTAAAAGAAGTATTGATAAGCATCATTTTTCCTGTTCTTTTTTCATATAAATCAAGGATTTTATACGCACTTGATTGTTCATCCTCTATAACTTGCAATCTAACAGTATTGTCTTTATGTATTAATGCGGGATATTGTTTTAATGCGTCATCGTTCATTCTTACAGCCGAAAGCATATAATCACTTGGTAAAACATCGCTAGTAACACGAGATAAGTTTTTTCTCAGTACTATCCCGCCAAATGGTCTAAATATTTCTCTTTGCTTTATTTTGACGTTAAGAGTAGTTTTTAATTTAACGTCATCGGCTCGTGCAATTAAGCTACGATTACATAAAGCTCTTGGGCCAAATTCAGATCCACCTTCAAAAATGCCAACAACAGCCCCCTTAATCAAAAAGGCTACAGCTTTTTCAATATCTCCATTAGAAGAAAAAGTATTTTCATATTGCCTTCCTAGTCCATAATTCCATTGTATTGACGCATAGTCTTTAAATACTTTTCGCATTGCCCATACAGCGCCACCGATAGACAAGCCATTATCTCCAGATGCTGGAAATAGATATAGTCTTTCTACATCCTTTAAATTTGCTACTTTACCATTATTTTTGCAATTCAATGCTATTCCACCAGAAATACCAATTTTTCTTATTGAATATTTTTCTATAAGTGCATGAATACGATTAATCGAATAAGTTTCTAATGCACATTGTATCGAATAGGATAAGTCTTTAGCCATGTCTGTATCCCATTCTAGAGGAATATCCAATGCCTGCAAAAACTGTATCCATTGCTTATCTATTAACATATTATCATCTTTGGATATGACTCTTGGAATTATAGGATTATATTTCCCAAATGATGCCAAGGCCATTATTTTCCCAGCTGCATTAACATCATGAAATATGATTTTACTAATTGCAGCGAATGCATATCCCATGGTGTCCATATGACTCCCCCATGAAAAAGCTTTAGAATAATGTATAGCAAACCTTTTTTCTATTGTTTCTATATGATTGCCTTGAATTCTATATATAGATTCTGCCTCAAATAAATTCTTTCCACAGCCATAGTATCCGGCATCTTCCGGTCTACACCCTCTTCCATCTATAACCCATATAAGAACATCTTCATTTGGAGGAATCATTAAAGAATTAGCATAGGCATGAAATAAGTGATGATTTTTATTAACTACTACATTGGGAAATTTTAAATAATATTCATCCTTTAAGGACATAGCATCAAACCAATTATTCCTAACTACTAAATCAATTTGATGAGGCAATAGCCCCTCCGATTCTAATAAGTACTCAATGCATTCAATGGGATCACCAGAATCATGTTTTTTTCTTGTTAGTCGCTCTTTTTCTATTGCAAAAACTATTCTATTATCACGCAAAAGGCATGCTGAAGCATCATGTCCACTATGAACACCTATTATATATCTCGCCACCTATATCATCTCCATTTGAGTTTCAAACCAATCAATAGTTTTCAGCAGACCAACTTCTAAGGAAATCGCAGGATACCAATTCAGCACCCCCTTTGCCAAAGAAATATCAGGCTTCCGACATTGGGGGTCATCTGATGGTAGGGGACAATAAATGATCTTGCTATTTGCTCTAGTTAATCTAATGATTTTTTTTGCTATTTCATTGATAGTGTATTCTTCTGGATTACCAAGATTTATCGGACCGATAATCATATCATTTGACTGCATCATTTTGATAATTCCATCCAATAAATCATCTACATAACACAAACTACGTGTTTGCATTCCATCACCATAAATAGTGATATTTTGATTTGATAAACATTGTACAATAAAGTTTGAAACAACGCGCCCGTCATCGCAACGCATATATTCTCCATATGTATTAAAAATACGAACAACTTTTATATTAACATTGTACAGCCTATGAAAGTCAAACATCAATGCCTCTGCACTGCGTTTTCCCTCATCGTAACATGCACGAATCCCTGTACAGTTCACATTTCCAAAATAGTTTTCAGATTGAACGTTAATCGTTGGATTACCATAAACTTCACTTGTACTCGACTGAAGAATTCTTGCATTGCATTTTCGAGCTAACTCTAACAAGTTGATAACTCCAACAACATTTGTTTTCATTGTGTAAATGGGGTCATTTTGGTAATGAGGCGGACTAGCAGGACAAGCAAAATTATATATTTCATCGACGCTAAAATTTAGGCTACCAAGTGCATTTATATCGCCTTTCTTAAATTCAAAACGTGGGTCTCCTAACATATCCACGATATTTTTCATGGAGCCAGTGTAAAAGTTATCAACACATATGATTTCAACATCACTAAAGTCATGTAGGATTTTTCTACATAGATTAGAGCCGAGAAAACCTGCGCCTCCAGCGACCAAAATTTTCTTCATTGTCCTTTGCCCCCTATTTGAATGTATCTAAAGCCTTTTTTCCCGACAATTTCTCCATCATACACATTCCGTCCATCAAAAATGATCTTACGATTCATCTTACTATACATCAACTCAAAATTTGGATTAGTGAATTCATCCCAATCAGTTAAAACTATTAATCCATCGCTGTTATTTAGAGTTATATATTGCTCATCAAAGAACTGAACCCTTTCTTGATCTATCGGTAAATTTCTGACCTTAGGATCATAAACATACACTTTAGCCCCTTTTTTCAGCAATTCATCAATAATGGTGATAGCTATTGACTCTCTAACATCATCCGTATGAGCTTTAAATGATAATCCCCAGATAGAAAATGTTTTATCCCACAGATTGTTACCAAATATATCACATATTTTTCTTACTATAAGTTTCTTTTGGCTCTCATTAACTTCATTGACAGCACGTAACAAACATGTATCTATTCCAAAGCTTTCAGCTTGAGCAATCAGCCCCTTTACATCTTTAGGTAAGCAACTTCCACCATAGCCACACCCCGAAGACAGGTATGCCCCCCCTATTCTTTTATCTGCACCTACAGCAATTTGAACATCTTTTATATCAGCATTAAAAGCTTCGCATAACATTGCCATCTCATTTATAAAGGAAATTCTAGTTGCAAGCATGCAATTAGACGCATATTTTGTAAGTTCCGCACTCTCAAAACTCATAAAAAAATAACGTGTATTTACAGGCAATACCGTTTCATACAGTTTTTTCAAAAGCGAAAACTGTTTTTCATTACTAGCTCCTATGACGACTCTATCTGGCTGCAAAAAATCATTGCACCCATTGCCTTCACTTATAAATTCAGGATTAACCACAACGGAAACTGTATGTGGGCTTTTTTGTTTTACATATTCAAATATCCTTCTTGTAGTCCCAACTGGAACAGTTGACTTAATTACAAGCAAGATGGAATCTGCAACACTCTCAAGAACAGATTCTATTGCATAATTTAAGTAGTCTATACATAAATGACCTTGATCGTTCATAGGAGTTCCAACTGTAACAAAACAGATATCACACTTTTTCAAAGCCTCTCGATAGTCTGATGTAAAATCTAACCGCTGATCTCTTTGACAGGAATCAATAAGCTCACTCAATTTAGGCTCATATAAAGGCAGTTCGCCCTTTTTTAATATCTCTATTGTCGTAATATTTTTATCTAAACAGATTACATGATGACCTTTTATAGAAAATCCAGCAGATATAATCAATCCTACATGACCTGCACCTATCACTGTTATATTCATGTCATCCTCCTATCGATTAATATGACAAAAATCAATTATCTGCCGACATAACACTTCAAAAATTTTATCTATATTTGTAGTGTCAATGATTAATTTGTGCTCTCCATGGGGTACGTATAACTTGTCCTGTAAAACTTCTGCTAGTTCAATACTTATAGGCGGACAAATGGATGTTTTCTTCTCATCAACAGGATAAACATTAGATATAGAAAGCGAGATATGTCTATCTAGTGAGTTGATTCTTTCATTATATCGACTAGCTAATATTGCTGGATCAGCAATACAAACTACCCAATAGATTTCGCACTTATGTCCGATCTCGTTATTATAAAATATTTTTTTCCCACTATAACTAGCATCAACAATGACATCCTTATTGATTTCAATATATTGTTTGATACGTTGGTACAAAACAGATTCAGCCAAACAGCTTAATCGTTTCTTTTCGCTATTTGTATTAAATCCATAAGACTCAAAAAAAGATACCTTAATATCATCTTTAGATAGCATTTCAATTTGCGTATATTGTGAGAGCCATGAAGCCAATGTGGTTTTTCCACTTGCGGAAGCACCTGTAATCCAGATAAGTTTCACGAAATTAATCCTCTTTTCGAGTGATTCTACCATCATGAGCCTCATTAGATAAACTAGTTCGAAGAGCCAACGAGCAGTAATATGGTACATATCCATAAAAATGATTGATATTCTCTAATTTAAAGAAGAAATCAATCGTCTGCTCTACACTCGGGATACTACAATCCAAGCGATTCCCCGTATCTAGATGAAGTACATTTGCCCCCATAACAATCCCATGCTCAGCCATTTTGCTACAATGGTTCAGTGTATCTTTTGAGGGCTCTAATCCATACACCAAATTACTCCATACATTCCCTTTTCCAAAGACTTTTACGGCTTCTTTCAATCTATGTATTATGTAGTCATATCCTAGATCATCCTTCCCTGGACAGTATTTTTGAAAATACTGCGGTTGTATAGCCTCCATATTGAAGACAACTTTCCTAATACCCGAATTATACAGCATTTGTATTTTTGAGATGTCATGCGGAGGGGTGATAACTAATACAAGACCTTCTTCCGACTTATTCTCGACAAGCGGACTAATATTTTGTGCAATTTCAGCAAAAATATCAGATTCTAGATCTAACATGCTATTTGATAAATTTCCTGCAATTAGAATTACATGCATATGCTCTGAATAACATGCATCCCTTTTAGCAATCTCTATTGATTCACATAGTTGATATATGTATAAGTCCCTATTTTTTTCCCAAAATGTATCATCCATGTTTTTAGCACATATATCATCAGCCTTTACAAAATAATTCGCACCACAAAAAAGACATGGTTTAGAAATTGCACAGCCTTTCCATGGAAAAATATTTAATTCATCTAAACCACATGCAGAGACATATTTGTTTACATGTTCACCATTAGATAAGGTCTTTCTATAATACACGGGCTCTGGAACAAACTCTATATCCAAAATATGTGCAAAATCAATATTACCACTACCGTTGATAAATATTTTACCATCGGTAGATGCATCTAATATGATAGGTTCTCTATCTGTGTTCGGTGCAACGCAAGAAACAACTGTTTTATAACCATCTGATCGATTATAAAGTACTAATTCTTGTGGGCGAAAACCGTCTGTACTCAGAGGCATATTATATACAAGATTCTGCCCTTTTGCTTTTTTTTCTTTTGCCAATTGTATTGCTTCCTGAGTAAAAGAAATACCATGTGTTAAAATTTTTGCCTTCAAAAAAGTTTCTTCTGATACAAGACATCCATTCACCTCAAGCACGATAACACCTCATTTTAACGAATTCTTCAATCAATTGGAAATACCAACGAATATGAAATGCTGGAAATAACATCTGATATAGAATGCCATACCCCACTTTCTTTTTATTATAGCCGCTTATAATATACGATGTAACAAGAAGATAAAGGATACCAAGCATAGTGCTGATCTGAAAAGAAAAAAAGACAACCAACCATTGTAAAATCCAAAAAAAATGATAAAAAAAACCATGTATCAGAATTTTTAACAGGCTCACCCTATCTTTTATATTGCTTAATATTGTTGCATAGCCTTTAGCCCATCGAATTCTTTGCAACCACAAACCTTTAAACGATGTATTCGGAAGTTCATATCCGAGCACCAGATGTGAAATCATCGTTCTTTTCGATGTATTACTTGAATATAATCCAATAGCTAAATCATCTAGGTATGTATCAATCTTCATTAGTTTGCCGCGAAAAGATGCTGCCTTCAAAAAGAAAAATTGTCCTGGTACAGAAATGCCAATATTCAAATTCCACAACAAAGGTCTTATTATATCATGTGATAAACATTTATCTACGAAAACAAGCTGCGGAATAATGCCATGTCGATCAACAGCTTCTATTTTCCCCCACCCAATATCGTACCCACCATCGATTGATGCAGTAATGAATTTGATGATATTAGACATGTTGCCTTTAATGTCATTATCGACACTAATATAGTATAAAGAATCGTCTTCCTTCATAACATTAATCAGTCGCTGATACTTAGTCCCAGTTGTTCGTATTACTTGAATATCATATAGCGTATCAATCAAAACACCCAATCCATCTTCACAGCAAATAATTACTTTAAACGATTCCTGAAACACATCATAAAGAGCATCTGCAACTTCTCTTAACCCTTCAGTAAATATTTCACCGTTTCGCATATATGTAACCATACATATTTTTTTCATGAAGTAATCTCACCTCAAAAGATTAGTATAGCCATAAATCTTTTCTTGCAGACATACTATAGTCAAATTTCAAAATGGCCTCATCTACTTTCAATAAGGATAATATTTCCGCAAGCTTTTCTAGGAGCGACTTCCTATTTAGTGCATTAAGTTTCGAGGATGTAAATATACCCACTGGCGTAATGTACACCCCTTCTTTTTCTACAATGGTATTTAAAATATGTTTCCCATTTGCTATATTCACATCAACATAGCGATTAAATATAACAATAGGATAAAGATAGGATCTCTCATTAACTCTTGGACACAGAGCATAATACTCTTTAGATATGATCTTAGATTTTTCACCCAAAAACTGTTGTATAGCTACTGTTCTCCCCAATTGGTTACCAAAATTTTTTTGACAGGTTTTTAACATGCTATACCATTTTATCTTAAAATGGCTATATCTCGAAAATGGCCAATCCTCCACATGCCATTTTTTTTCAATTGGTACGAAGTGAGTATATTCTACATTTATCCCCATTTGCGTTGTAAGGAACCACATAGCTACAACATATTCAATTTGCAGATTAAATCGAACAATTCGTCGCTCCAACATTACGATATCCAATTCAGCCGATGATAATATAAAATACAAATCGTTGATATCTTTTATGAATGCTATTTCGTGTTTAAACAGATGGGCTAATGTAATACAAAAAAAGTCTTCCAGTGTCAAGCATTTGTCAAGGGGAAGCTTGATCACTCCTGTTCGCCCCAATGGAAATGCGCCTATGTTTATGTCGATTATTACCTGGAATGAATCTTGAAGTATTTTTTCAAGATGAATATGACCAATAAGAATTTCTTCATTTTCTTCCATTACGGTTTTAAAAGAAAACGGAACAGATGCATCCATGACCATTTTAAAATCTCGGTCATTAATTAAAAAAGAAATAATACGAAAAGCTTGCTCATAATCAGGAACTACGTAGTCATAATCCATGTGTGGTCTGTAACTGCCGGCGGGATATAAACTATCTGACCTTTGTCCCTTTACTCCATATGCAGTAAACAGATGACTTTGTATGTATCGGTCGACTATTTCAACCTCCTTATGAGCTATGTTTGTACTTACGATTTGCTTCATTGCAATACTATCAATTCTTTTATCTAATACACATTGCAATTTTTTAGATCTATTTTTATATGGTGCTGCCAATCGCAGTTTTTTTATTTTTTTACATAGTGATTCATCTATATGCGAAAAAAAATTGCAACAATAACTAATATCTTCATTAAGACATACATAGACCCCCATGCGTTGAAGCAAGATCTCATCATTATCTACCTTCTTCAGACTTCTTAAAGCTTCCTTCCTTCGTTTCTGATGAGAAGGCTCGTTTCTTTTAGGTAATAAACATTGCATACTAACACATGCATCACACGCTAATGGTAACATTTGATATTCTGTATCTTGAATATAAACATTTGTAAAGTATGTTTTTAGTAGTTGAACTGGTGTAAGAAAACATTGATAATCATTGGAATTCAACTCTCTAATCCACTCTTCACTTGATAACAGGTCAGTCCTACGCTCTAATCGAGCAATTAGTTTATAAATATCATCAGCAGGTGTGCCAGAATAGGATTCCAGATACATAGCTGCTTTAGTTGCAATCTTACATGCATCCCCAAAAAAGGAGAAAAAAAGACACATACTCTCGCTATATAAATAGAGCTTCATTTTATCCCCACATGATATCCCAGATGACTCAATCACATACTCAGGGGCAAGCATTGCATCTTTCATATCGTAACCTTCCCAAAAATCCCAGACAAAACATTATCAAATGCGACTATGTCACTGACATCGTTGTATAAGCCACACGAAATTCGAGAGACATTTGTTTTCCCAAAGGCATTGATTGTATGTTGCGCGCACATATCTCCTGTACGAATTATTATACCGTGTTTATCAAGAGCTCTCCCAAAATCATGAGAATGGATATTATCATCGTAAAATGAACATAACGTAGCTTTGGGGTTATTACTTGGTAGTATATGTAGAGTTGTGTATTTAGTGAGAACTTTTCTTACACACTCCATAATTCCCTTTTCATGTTCGATAATATTATGCCATCCGATATTTGTAATATAATGACATGCAGTTGCCCAACTCTTTATTAACCCCACATCAAAAGTACCTGCATGAAATTTCTCAGCCCCCTTTTTCCATGATTTTTTCCCCCCAATGGCATTATCAACCATCCCCCCACCAAGATGAAATGGCTCTACTTGATTACATAAATCTTTTTTCAAAATACATGCTCCAATGTTTTTCGGTGCATACATTTTATGCGCCGATACGATGTAGGCCGAAGCATTAATATCGCTTAAGTTTAACTCCATGTGCCCAGCAGCCTGAGCAATATCGAGTATGATCATGGCATTTCGAGGTAATTTTTTTCTCATTTCTCCAAGCATAAGAATATGTCCATTCACATTAGAGATAAGTGACAGTGCTGCCAGTTTTATTCTTTTTGCAGGTATTAAATCAATAATTGTATAATCTAATGCCCCATCTGGCTGTAAAGGAATCATTACGATTTGTGCGCCTGTTTTTATAGCAACCCTTCTCCACGGCAACAGGTTACTATGGTGTTCATATTCACTTAGCAATATCACATCACCTGGGTGGAATATGTCTTTAAAAGAGTATGCTAACATATTTGATGCTTCAGTTGCATTTTTAGTAAATATCAGATCATAATCACTTTCACACGAAAAAAAGTCGGATATCCTCTTAACTGATTCGCGATATATATCTTCTGCTTTATGAGTGAGTCTATTACTACCACGACCTATAGAAACACCAATTTCACTTTGGTATTTCAACCAAGAGCTAATCACCTCATCCGGAATTGGTGAGGTAGCCGCACAATCAAGGTATGACAACTCTTTATTATTTCTCAAGAGAGGAAACTCATTGCGTAAACACAACATCTTTATTGCCTCACATATATTTTCTCACTGTACTATATACCTCATCGACACTGATTTCATCCAAACACATATGCCTATTGTCACATTTTCCTTTCCAAACATCGCATTTGGTTTTGCATGCTTGATGACTAATTATATTTTTACCATCTGAATACCTCCACACGCCATTTATGGCATGACTTGTTGGACCACATATCATAATTGTTGGGATTCGCTTCCATATGGCCATATGTAGATATGCAGTATCATTTCCTATCACAATTCGACTTTTTTCTATAATTCTTTTTGCATCATTCCACGTCTTAATTGTAATAACATCCTTATGAGCGTCTTCTGGAATATAATTTATCAGATCATATTCATCAGGTCCTAGAATCAGCTTTGCTGAATATTTTTCCCCCACCATGTTTCGCAATTCGTTATATTTAATGATAGACCATCTTTTTAAAACCCCAAGGATACTGCTGCCTGGAAAAATAGATATGACTGTATGTTTTGTCCATTCCATATCAGAACAACTAGGCATTATTGTTGGAAATATGGATTTACACATATCAAAATGTCTTTCCATTTTATTACAAGACGTAACTGGTTGTATTTTACTATAAAATAAATATGCACCATCTTTTGTGGTTTTTCGATCTCTTCCGACTCTGCATTGTATATTGGCAAGACACCCTATCAATGCACTTTGAAATACCCCCTGCAGGTCGACATATATATCAAATTTAGCTTCACGAATTCGGTTTATACTTTCTTCCATCACACTACAGTTTAATAACCGTGTTCCACCAACATTATTGATGACTGGTAATATTCGAGGTTGTATAAAAATTTCATCCACTGAAGAACAAAGATTACACGTCTCAACCATATCCTCGTAACAGGTATAGCCAATATAAGTATCTGAGTATATTTCTTTTATGGCATCGAGCATTGGAAAGGTTCTTATTATATCTCCATGTGTTCTCAAATAACAAAACAACAGCCTCATATTAATCCCTCATTTGAAAAATTTCATTTTTTCCAAGATATATTTTATATTTTCTTGAAAGACTATGTATTTATCAGGTGATACAAAATCTTTCATAACTTCAATGGCATTATTCGTTACTTTTTCTAATTCTTCTCTTGAACATGGAGAAAACAGTTCATTCCTATGACGAATAGCCAATGTTATATTTTCAAGCACGTTAATATGATTGAGTGTTTTTTCCCTGCTATGCCTTCTTAACTTATTTTGTGATATTTTTTTTACTCTATTGCACCACAATTCAACTATACCAATAACTAAAAGTGTATAATCGTTCCATTCAACGGTATTTAGAGGTGGCATTTCTTTAACCATGAGTGTATCTATCTTGTAATATGTTCCATGGTGATCCGACAAAAATGCCGTTATAACCGATTCTTGAAATGTGTTTTTATTGATATAAACTACATCAGCTGATACAGAGAAATTTTCCACTATACGTTCAGCTTCCGATTCTTTACAAAGCAAATCTATATCCTTTAAAATATAGTTCATGTCGTTGGACAACAGTATATATGCAAGTCCACCACGTATTACAGCACTAGATTTTTCTTGTGCACCTAATAGTATCCCCCAAATATACATTGGAATTTCAGTTATAGTATATCTTTTCAAGGGATATACAGTGCAATCATACTGGCCTTTTACAATCTTCCCCATATACTACCTCAAATACATATAAATCTTTTCTAGGACTTGCTTAGTAACCTCATTTTTCCCCAATGAAGCATTTATGAAATGTACTGGAATGTGTGACAATCTAGATAGATACTCCAGAAGAAGTTTCTTGTCCTCACGCATTTGAGAAACGGTATCCATTTTCCTCAGCGGCACCCGATTTCTATGCAGTATCCGTTGACGAGCCTCTTCTTCACTTATATCTAAAAAAAATAGTGCGGTTGGTATATAAAACGCAGACATATATTTTTCCATCTTTCTCCAATTTTCTAGACTATTACGCTCGCCATACACATCCATATTGTAATAATATGTCGATAAAACCCCTCTAGACATTAAGGCACATTTTGCCCCAAAGCCCCTAGCTCTTTCAACCGCTAGATGTAGGTCAGCTGATAAAAGAATTGGGTTTAACCACGGATGTTTATAACGAACTTCATCCCATTTCATCGCATCACTATACATACACTTTAATATTTTTCCTATTACAGATTCAGTCGGCAAGTCAATATAGTGTGCAATATATTCTTCGCTATTCAATTTCTCTGCTACCAGTTGTATTTGTGTTGTTTTCCCCGCACCAGGTAGCCCCTCAAAAGAAAACAAAGGTATAGGTGATATGCTCCCCCTTTTCGGTTCTAAGACATCCTGAAGTACGTTATATAAACACTTTATTTCATTCACTCAGATCACCCACATAGCTAATCTACTGAGATATCATCTTCAAAATATATCACATCTAACGAAGCTTCTCATCCTCATGATAGTTGGATCAAACCATATCCAGCATAAATAATGATTCACAGAGGAAAAATCCCCTTGCCAGACAACCTTTTCAACTTTATGAGAGAAATTATCACATCTTCCCCCATGCTCTCTCTAGCTATTATAGTATACCCCTCAGATATGGTAAAGATTTTTCAATCAGTACTTAACGTAAAATAATATATCAAGATAAAAGTATCATTCCTAAAAGGATATAAAAAACCGAGGAATTCCGCACATCGAATGTCAACGGCGAAATTTCTCTCGGGTGAGTTTTTGAATAAAGCAACGGAAAATACTTCTTACAATGCTAGAATCTCCTCACGCATTAAGCCACTCGACTTCTCGATCACTTCGACAGGAACATTCAACGTGAGCGGGGAACATGCCATATCGATCATTCCCTCACGATGTCCCTCAACGCGGCCTACTTCACGCCCCTCTTCCAATTTCTTCTCTCCGAATTTCTCCATCAGTTCGCACATGGTATGTACCCCCTCTGCTTCTGCCTTAAAGTAATCCGCTCTTTTGGCAAGTTCCTTATAATTCATCTTGTTTGGATTCTCGCAGAAAAAATCCTGCATCAATCGCCCGAGCGGCGTATCATCACGATTCGCACCATTGACGTAGAGGATATGCGCCCCATCATCAAACGGTCGCTGAAGCTCCTCTATGATTCGATCCACATGGTAAAGCGGACAACCCGCTCCATAGATGTCGTTTTCTGTAATGAAGATCACCCATGTCTCTGGAAGTTCAGAGAACTCCGCTCCTTTTGCCAGTTCCCGCGAATCCATCATGCTGCTGTTGTAGCGTGCCCGACGCGGAGCGGCACCCTCGTTGGCACGCTGTACCTCGCAGTCATAGAGCTTTCCCTCGCTGTCCTCCGCCAAAACATCAAAACGCACGCCGCGACCATAGAGATTGTCCGCACTCTGCTGCGTGACGACATGCTTGACAACGAGATCGTCGCG
>ERZ772945.1051-NODE-1051-length-20471-cov-15.655466_pt1 | contig 20471 bp, 18 predicted proteins | sample MGYA00511681_ERZ772945 | MGnify/ENA primary metagenome ERZ772945 (study PRJEB29015, sample SAMEA2737943) | human oral metagenome | biome: human oral; feature: human-associated habitat; material: dental | place: China | collected 2143 ...
GCGACTGAGGGCGGGAGGGGGGCCGGGCCGCGAGGGCCCGGCCCCCTCTGCGTCGACGGCGGCCCCCGCGCCACCGCGCCCAGTCCCCTCTGCCTCGGCGACGTCAGCCGTCCCCGCGCCCGGGCCCTCGTCGTCGGCACCTGTCCCCGAGCCCGCGCCGCCGCGCCCGGAGGGTCGATAGGGCGCGCCGATTCTCCCCGTAGTGTTGCCTTTCTCGCAGCTCGCACGTAGAGTGTGACTCGTGTCGCAGTGGAGAGCGGTGCGACGGAAGGGGAATCATGGAGACAGCACAGGAGCTCATCGAGGCGCTCGGGGGCGGGGAGAACATCGTCGGCATCGAGCCGTGCCTCATGCGCATCCGCGTCGAGGTGAGGACCCAGCGCGCGGTTGTGGAGAACGGCCTGCGCCTGCCGGAGATCCTCGCAGTCGTGCGCTCGGGGGCCTATGTGCAGCTGGTCGCGGGTTTGAAGACGGAGGAGATCGCGGCCGACATGAAGAGCCTCGTCGACAACGTGCCCCATGGCACACGCACGGGCCCCGTGGGCGAGTCGGTCTCCGCGTAAGATAGTTATTGATCACATCAAGACCCCGAAGACTGAGGCCCGCAGTGGACACCAACGCACCAGCATCATCAGATCTCGGCCTCCTGCGATACGTCGCGGACCGCAATGGAGTGGCCACCGGCTACTGGGACTGGTACGGGAACTGGATCGACGTCAGCGCAGAGTCCCTCCTCGAGGTCCTCCGCGCGCTTGGCGTCCCCGTGTCCCCGGAATCGACGGTCGGCGACTTGCGCGAGGCCGCGCGGCTCGTGGACGAACGCGAGTGGCGCCAGACCCTGCCCCCCACGATCGTCGCCCGCCAGGGAGGGGGCTACGAGTTCCCCGTCCACGTGCCCGACGGCGCGTGGGTGGCGGTCCAGTGGATCCTCGAGGACGGGCGCAACGGCCACTGCGAGCAGCTCGACCGCTACGTCCCGCCCCGCACCATCGACGACCGCCTCGTCGGCCGCGCCACCTTCGACGTCCCCCACTGGCTGCCCCTGGGCTGGCACCGCTTGGTCGCCACGGTCGAGGGCGGCCTCGTCGCCTCCTCCACCCTCATCATCGTGCCGTCCTCCCTGGACGCGCCCGCGCTGCGCGGAGGCAAGCGGGCGTGGGGCGTCGGAGCGCAGATGTACTCCACGCGCTCGCACGCCTCGTGGGGCATCGGCGACGCCGTGGACCTGGCCGACCTCGCCGCGATCACGGCCGACAAGGGCGCGGACTTCCTGCTCATCAACCCGGTCCACGCGCCCCAGCCCATCTCACCGCAGGAGAACTCCCCTTACCTGCCCGTTTCGCGCCGCTGGCTCAACCCCATCTACATCCGCCCCGAGGCCATCGCCGAGTACGCGGCACTGCCCCAGGAGTCCCGCGATGCCATCGAGCAGTTGCGCGCGCAGACCGTGGACTTCGCTGTCGACGAGGATCTCATCGACCGCGACCGCGTTTGGGAGGCGAAGCGCAAGGCGCTCGAGATCGTCTTCGCCGCGGAGCGCCCCTACCGCCGCCAGTCCGACTTCGACCACTTCATCGAGCGGGGCGGGGCGGACCTGGCCAACTACGCCCTGTGGTGCGCCCTGGTGGAGAGGGAGGAGACGATCGAGCTGCCCGAGGCCCTGTCGCGCTCCAGCGCTCCCGCCGTCGAGATGGAGCGCCTGGAGGTCTCCGACCGCGTCGAGTTCTGGCAGTGGTGCCAGTGGATCGTCTCCCAGCAGCTCGGCGAGGCGCAGGCGTGCGCGCGCCGTGTCGGGATGAGCATGGGCATCATGGCGGACCTGGCCGTCGGCGTGCACTCCCGCGGCTCGGAGCGGTGGAGCCATCCCACGCTCTTCGCCGACGGGATCTCGGTGGGCTCCCCGCCGGACATGTACTCCCAGCAGGGCCAGAACTGGTCGCAGCCCCCGTGGTCGCCCAAGGCCCTCGCCGAGTCCGGGTACGTGCAGCTGCGCGACATGCTGCGCGCCGCCCTGGCGAACGCGGGCGCCATCCGCATCGACCACATCCTGGGGCTCTTCCGGCTGTGGTGGATCCCCGAGGGCCGCTGCGCCTCGGAGGGGACCTACGTGTACTACGACCACGAGGCGATGGTCGGCATCGTCCTGCTGGAGGCGCAGCGCGCCGGGGCCGTCGTCATCGGCGAGGACCTGGGCGTCGTGGAGCCGTGGGTGCGCGACTACCTGCGCGAGCGCGGGGTGCTGGGCACCAGCGTCGTCTGGTTCGAGAAGGACGGCGGGGGCTGGCCGCTGCGCCCCTGCGACTACCGCGAGCGCGCCCTGGCCGCCGTCAACATCCACGACCTGCCGCCCACGCAGGGGTACATCCGGGGCATCCAGACCACGCTGCGCTCCGAATTCGGGCTGCTGGTCGACGACGTGGAGACCGTGCGCGCCCAGGACCGCCTCGAGTTGGAGCAGGTGGAGGCGCGCCTGCGCGAGTACGGGCTCATCGACTCCGCCCAGCCCACTGAGCGCGAACTGGTCGAGGCGCTGTACGCGTACGTCGCGCAAACGCCCTCGAAGCTCGTCGTCGCATCCCTGGTCGACGCGGTGGGGGACCTGCGCCCGCAGAACATGCCGGGCACGGACGCCGACCTCTACCCGAACTGGTGCGTCCCCCTGTGCAACTCGGAGGGGGACGAAGTCTCCATCGAGGAGCTCCCGACGAACGAGCGCCTCACTGCGCTCTTCTCGCTCCTGCGCGGTTCCATCGACTGACTCCGCCGCCCCCGGGGTGCGTCTCCGAAGGGTTACGGGCGGGTTTGGTCCGTCGGTTTCTCCGCGGGTCCGTTGTTCTGCCGGAGGGTACGCCGGTTCACCGGTGGATCCGTCTCTGCGTCATCCCTCTTCAGCGTCTCACAGGAGGCGTTGAAGTGCGCCAGCTGGTGGGTCCGCCGCTTCGCCCACAGGTCCGCTCCCGCCCGCCTTCAGCATCCGTCCCCCCTGGTGTCGCACACAAGGGAGGGAATTAGACAACACTGGGCCGCACGCAAGGGCTTGATCCCGCCCTTGTGTGCGGTGTGTGTTTCTTAAATCGGGGTCCTTGTGTGCGTACCCCGAGGGGCGGCGCACGATCCGGAGCAGTCCTCCTGGGCCCGGCCCTGGTGCGGGCGTTCCCCCGGGCAGCGGGCGTGGTCGATCGCGTCCACGTCGATCGCGTCCGCAGCGCGCCCGGCCTTAGCGCGGGTGTTTCACCGGGTAGTGAGCGTTGTCGGCCGTGTCAGCAGCGCGCCCGGCCCTGGCGCGGGTGCCCCCCTGGGCGTGGACGCGCGTTGTCGGCCCGGGCGCGAGCTCAAGCGCACGTTGTCGATACGGACGCGCGTTGTCGGCACCGTGAGGGGGTTGTTGACATTGTGAGGGGGTTGTTGACACCGCGAGGGGGATATAACGCGCGCTGGTGTCAACAACGCGCGTCGGTGCGGACAACGCGCGCTCATGCCAACAACGCGCGTCGGTGCGGACAACGCGCGCTCATGCCGATAACGCGCGCCGGCGGCCAAGCCCAGAGCCCTCATCGGCAGTCACCGCAGTCCGCGCCCGGGGCCCTCGTCGGCGCAGCGCAGTCACCGCCAAGGTAGCAGTCGGCAACCACGGGCCGCAGTCGGCAAGCGTCGTCAACGCCGGGGCCGCCGGTCGCGCGGGCCCACTGGCACGGCATCGCCCGTAGGCGCACCGCGTCGGCGCGCCCCGCCAGCCCCAGCCGTGTGGCCGGTCAGACGATGGTGAAAAGAGGGTCCCCCGCGCCGATGGCCGAAGGGACGGGGAGGGCGGGCTCGATGGCCGCTCCGACGGGTTCGAGAACGATGACGGGGGAGACCACGTCGAGGCCGGAGTCGAGCGCCCCGGAGGGATCCCAGCGGCACACCACCTGCCCCGCTTCCACGCGCTCCCCTTGACGGGCGACCGCCTCGAATCCCTGGCCCCGCAGTGCCACCGTGTCGATCCCCAGGTGGACGAGCACGGCGGCGCCGTCGTCGGCGCGGACCACGAAGGCGTGGGGCGTGGTCTTCACGATGGTGCCCGTGACCGGCGCCAGGACATCGAGGCGCTCCCCGGTCGGCGGGCGCAGGGCCAGCCCAGGGCCGACAACGCCCCCCGCGAAGACGGGGTCGTCCACTGAGTCCAGCGGCGCGGCCTCGCCCGGCAGCGGCGAGCGCACGGCCGCGCTCATCGCAGCGCGTTCATCGCGTCGACGATCTCCTCGGAGTCGGGGCCCACGACCACCTGCACGGCATCGCCCACGATGATGACGTCGAAGGCCCCGGCGTCGCGCAGGGCGCGCTCGTCGATGACATCGGCGTCGACGACATCGAGGCGGATCCGCGTGATGCACGCGTCGAGGTCCTTGATGTTGCCCCAGCCGCCCAGGGCGTCGATGATTGATTGCGCGTCGCTCATGGTTCCTCCCAGCCGCGTCGAAAAACCTGCCACGCATGCGCGTGAATTTCCTCCCATGATAGCCGGTCGCGCCCAGCGGGAGGCGGAGGCTCGGTGACAGAACAGGAACGAGTTCCGACAGATCGTGCCCCGGGGCTTCCCGCCGCGCCGCGCGGCGCCCAGAATGGTCGTGGGCCCGCGGACGCGGGCACAGGCGATGGAGCATAGGGAGCGACGATGACCACGAACCCCGGGCGCGCATGGGCGGCGGCAGACCTCAGCCTCATCCAAGCCGCGGCCCTTCTATCCGGATCCAGTGAGTGGGACTCCCGCCCGGTTCCCGCTGCCTCCGTCCCCTCCTTCGTGATGAGCGACGGCCCCCACGGGGTGCGGCGCCAACTCGGGGACGGCGACCATCTGGGAATCGCTGCCTCGGAGAAGGCGACGTGCTTCCCCACGGCGGCCACGGTCGCGAACTCGTGGGACCCCGCACTGGCCGAGCGGATGGGCGAGGCGCTGGGCCGCGAGGCGCGGGCGCTGGGCGTGGACGTGCTGCTGGGCCCGGGCCTGAACATCAAGCGCTCCCCGCTGTGCGGGCGCAACTTCGAGTACTACTCGGAGGACCCCCTGCTGGCGGGGCGCATGGCCGCGGGCATGGTGCGGGGCATCCAGTCGCAGGGGGTCGCGGCCTGCCCCAAGCACTTCGCCGTCAACTCCCAGGAGCTGCGGCGCATGGCCTCGGACTCGGTCGTCGATGAGAGGACCATGCGGGAGATCTACCTGACGGCCTTCGAGATCGTGGTGCGCGAGGCGTCGCCGCGCGCGCTCATGAGCTCCTACAACCGCGTCAACGGCACCTACGCCCACGAGAACGCGCACCTGCTCACCGAGATCCTGCGCTTCGAATGGGGCTTCGACGGGATGGTCGTGTCCGACTGGGGCGGCTCGAACAGCGCGGTCGACGCGGCCCGGGCGGGAGGCTCGCTGGAGATGCCCGGCCCCGGCCTGTACGGGGCGCGCCAGATCGTGGCGGCCGCCCGGGCGGGGGAGCTTGACGAGGCGGCGGTGCGCGCCCGCGCCCAGGAGGTGCTCGACATGGCGGCCGCGGCCGCCGCACTGGGCGAGGCGGATCCGGTGGACCTGGACGCCCACCACGAGCTCGCGGTCCGCATCGCCCAGGACAGCGTCGTCCTGCTGCGCAACCAGGGCCGGACCCTGCCGCTGGCGGAGGGCACCGGGGTCGGGGTGGTCGGCGACATGGCCCGAACGCCCCGCTACCAGGGCGCGGGATCCTCCCAGGTCAACCCCACGCGCCTCGAGTCCGCGCTCGACGTCCTCTCAGACGGGGCCGCGGGACTGGCCGTGGAGGGCTTCGCCCAGGGCTACGAGCGCCAGGGGGGCCCCGACGACCAGCTGATCGCCGAGGCTGTGGAGCTCGCCTCGCGCTGTGGGACTGTTCTCGTGTGCGCCGGGCTCGACGAGTTGGCCGAGTCGGAGGGCCTCGACCGCCAGCACATGCGCCTTCCCGACGCCCAGAACGCGCTCATCGGCGCCCTGGCGGCGACGGGGGCCCGCGTCGTCGTGGTCCTCTCGGGCGGCGCCTCCGTGGAGATGCCGTGGGCGGACGGGGTCGACGCCATCGTCCACACCTACCTGGGCGGACAGGGGGGAGCGCGGGCCGCCGTCAACGTCCTCACCGGGCGGGCGAACCCGTCGGGCCGCCTGGCCGAGACCTACGCGCGCTCCTACGAGGACCACCCCACCTCGCAGTGGTACCCGGGGACCGGGCCGCTGTCCCTCTACCGCGAGGGCCCCTATGTGGGCTACCGGTACTTCGAGGCGGCCTCCGTCCCCGTCGCCTTCCCCTTCGGCTTCGGGCTGAGCTACTCGGACTTCGAGTACTCGGGCCTGAGCGTGGACCGGCGGGGGGCCCGCTTCACGATCACGAACACCTCCGACGTGGACGGCGCCGAGGTGGCGCAGCTGTACGCGCGCGCCCCCGGCGGCGTCTTCGGCCCGGCCCGCCAGCTCCGCGGCTTCGCGAAGGTGCTGGTCCCCGCGGGGGAGAGCCGCGAGGTCGCCATCCCCTTCGACGACTACACGTTCCGCCACTGGGAGGCGGGCCGGGGCCGCTGGGAGGTGGAGGCGGGCAGGTGGACCATCGAGGTCGGCCCCCACAGCCAGTCCGTGGCGCTGCGCGCCGGATTGGACGTGGAGGGCGGGGTGCCCTCGCCGATCGATCCGGCTCTGGGGCACTACCTGGACGCCGAAGTCAAGGCTGTGACGGACGAGGAGTTCGCGGCGCTGCTGGGCCGGCCCGTGCCCGTCGCCCGCGAGGCGGAGCTCCTGGAGCCGGGCGACCCGCTGTCGGCGATGTCCCGGGCGCGATCGCGGTTGGCCCGTTTCGCGGCGCGCAGGCTGGAGGCGGCGCGCGAACGCGCCGACGCGAAGGGGATGCCCGACCTGAACATCCTCTTCGTCCTCAACATGCCCTTCAGGGCGCTGGCGAAGATGACGCGCGGCGCGGTCAGCGCCGACATGGTCGACGCGGTCGTCCTCGCCGTCAACGGGCACGTTCTGCGCGGGGCGGTGCGCCTGGCCAGGGGCTACTTCGCCAACCGCAGGGCGGACAAGCGCACGCAGCGCGAGCTGGACGCGCCGCGGTGAGGCGCCCGCCGCGCCGAGCACCCCGGCGCGGACTGGATCCGCTCCCGGACCCGGACCGCCCGGCGGGCGCTCCCGACCGAGTCCCACGCACACCCACGCACGACCGGAGGAACCCCTCATGAACGCCCTGAGAAAATGGTGGAAGAACTTCGAGGACAAGCACCAGACCCTCGCGCAGTTCATCGTCTTCTTCATCCTGTCCAACGGCATCACAGTGCTGCAACTGGTGCTGATGCCCGCCTTCAAAGCGGTGTTCGCGGGCACGTCCCTGGTGGGCACCGCGTTCCAGTTCCTGCCCGTGGGGGTCTCCAACGGGCAGACCATCTACCTCTTCGACTACCCCGCCGGCGCCATCCAGTCCGGCGGCGGGGGCGGCCTGGCGTACTTCCTGGCCGTGGAGATCACACTGCTGATCGCCCAGGTCATCAACTTCTTCGCGCAGCGCTCCATCACCTTCAAGTCGAACTCGTCGATCCTCAGGGCGGCGCTGTGGTACGCGGTGGCCTACGTGGTCATCACGGTGGTGGCCGCCGCCCTGCAGGTCCTGTACAAGGACCCGATCTACGCGTGGAGCATCTCCGCGATGGGCCCGGGGGGCGAGACCTTCGCCGACGTCGTCACCATGTTCATCAACGCCGCGGTCTCCTTCTGGGTGTTCTTCCCGATCTTCAAGGTGATCTTCCGCGACGACCCCGCCCCCGACCAGGGCGGAACGGCGGATGAGGGGGCCGGCGCACAGTAAGATGTGAGGGCACCGCGCCCCCATCAAGGAGAGCCCCACATGCCAGCACCGCTGCTCACAGTCATCGTCCCCTCCTACAACTCGCAGGACTACCTGGACCGGGCGATGACCAGCCTGGTCGGCTACGGCGACGAGGTCGAGGTCATCATCGTCGACGACGGGTCGAAGGACGCGACGGGCGGCATCGCCGACGACTGGGCCTCGCGCTACGGCTCCGTCCGCGTCATCCACCAGGAGAACAAGGGCCACGGCGGCGCCGTCAACGCGGGCGTCGCGGCGGCCGCGGGCACGCACGTACGGGTCGTCGACTCCGACGACTGGTTGGACCGCAAGGCCCTGGCGGCCGTGCTCGACGTGCTGCGCGAGGAGCGCGCGGCCGGGCGCGAACTGGACCTGCTGGTCACCAACTACGTGTACGAGAAGCAGGGGAAGGCGCACAAGGCCGTCATCCGCTACCGCAACGTGCTGCCGCGCGGCCGCGTCTTCGGGTGGGGGCAGGTGCGGCGCTGCCGCTACGACCAGTACCTCATGATGCACGCGCTGACGCTGCGCACCGAGGTGGTGCGAGCCTCGGGCCTTTCCCTGCCCGAGCACACGTTCTACGTGGACTACCTGTACTCGCACGTGCCCCTGCCCCACGTGCGCACCATCCGGTACCTGGACGTGGACCTGTACCGCTACTTCATCGGCCGTGACGACCAGTCCGTCAACGAGAAGGTCATGATCTCGCGCCTGGACCAGTTGGCCCGCGTCAACAGGCTGATGGCCCAGGCCGTCCCCCCGCGGGACTCGGTGGACGAGCGCCTGTGGCGGTACATGGTGCACTACCTGCGCATCAACGCCGTGGTGTGCTCGGTGATGGCGCAGCTGTCGGGCACACCCGGGCACCTGGCCCTCAAGGACGCGATCTGGCTGGACATGGAGATGGTGAACCCGCAGGCCACGGCCGTGATCGTCCGGGATCCGCTGGCCGCCCTGGTGCGCCACGGCTCGCCGCGCGTGATCCGCGCGGGCTACGCGGTGGTGCGGGCGGTCCTCGGATTCAACTGAGGGCGGCCGCCCCCGGCCGGGGGGCGCCCACGGCCGTCATCGCTCCTGGAGGGGGGAGGCCGAGGGCAGCAGGACCGTCAGGGTGAACCAGTGGTCCTCCGCCCTGGTGGCGGCGTGGCCGCCGTACTTGCGGGCCGTCCACTGTATCGATTTCACGCCCCAGCCGTGGCGCACCCCGTCGGCTTTGATCGTCGTGAGGCGCCCGCCCGCGTCGGTGCTCAGGCGCCCGTCGAACCAGTTGTCGACGCGTATGACGACCATCTCCCCCCGGCGGAAGAGGGCGAGTTCAATGAGGCGCTTGGCCGGGTCGGGCACTCTGCGGGAGGCCTCGATCGCGTTGTCCAGCGCGTTGCCGAAGAGGGTGGCGATGTCCATCGACGACATGCCCGCCAGGAGGGACCCGTCCGCGACCGCCGTGAAGTTGATGCCCTCGGCGCCGCACACCCGCCCCTTCGTCGTCAGGACCACGTCCAGGACCGGGTTCCCGCTGTGGTACTGCTGGCCGATCCGCGCGATCTGGGACTCGAGCTCCTCGAAGGAGGCGGCGGCCCGCCCCGGATCCAGTTCGGCGCGGATCGCGGCCACCTGGTGCTTGAGGTCGTGGTGGGCGCGGGCCACTTGCTCCATGTCGGCCCTCGCCGACAGGTACTGGTGGTGCTGGGCCTCCAGGAAGGCCTGGATCGAGGCCAGCTCGCGCTCCATGGCGCTCTGCTGGATGCGCTCGAACTGGGCGAAGAGGATCGCGTAGCCGCCCAGGTCGACGAGCGTGCGGATGTAGAAGACCTCGAGCCCCGCCCTCCCCGAGAAGGGGGTCTGCGTGGAGACGAAGCTGAGGTTCGACAGGGCGAAGACCGCCACGCCGATCACGAGGGCGGCTACAAGGTCGCCTCGCCTGAGCGCGGGCAGCGCCCCCTGCCGCAGGACGCGCCGCTCGCAGTAGTGGACGGTCCCCAGGCACGCGGCGGCGATGGCGGTGAAGCCGCCGAGGGCCTCGGGCCGCCATATGGGCGCGGTGGCGTGGAAGTAGACGACGACCTGCCACGCGAGGGAGGCCGCCAGCTCGGCGACGACGAAGGCGCGCGCGCTCGTGTGCGTCACCCACCGCCAGTCCATCGCGGTGCCGATCCTGATCGTGCCCCACACCAGCGCGAAGGCGAGGACCATGCCGGGCACCCACAGGGACAGGGGCGCGCGGCCCAGGAGCTCCTGCGTGATGGCGAAGGCGGGCAGTCCGCCCGCCGCAGCGAGCGCGAGGCGCCAGCGCGGGACCGGGCGCGCGGGGGAGGGGTCGTGGGAGGAGGCGCGCGCGACGGCGGTCACGTAGACGAGGGCAGCCCCCCACTCGGCCAGCGCCGTGAAGAGGCGGGGGATGTCGGGGAGCGACTCGAGCATCTCACCGGATCCCGCCGGCGTAGGCGGCCAGCGCGCTCATGAACGCCTTCTTGCGGGGGCGCGAGACGCGCAGCCGGTCCCCGTTCGTCATGAGGCACTCCTGGTCGGCGACTCCGCGCACATGCCTGAGGGACACCAGGTAGCACGAGTTCGAGCGGAAGAAGTCCATGCCCTCCAGCCGGGCCTCCATCGCCTTGAGGGTGGAGACGATGGAGATGGCGGCGCCGTCTGTGGTGTGGACGGTGAGGCGGTGCTTGAGGGACTCGACGTAGACGATGTCCGCCACGGGCACGCGGTGGGCGGCCGCGCCGGACTGGAGCAGCACGGATGCCCCCTGCCGTTTCGCGAGCGCTTCGAGGCAGCGGTCGAGCTCCTGGGAGAAGGCGAACCAGGGGAGGGGTTTGAGCAGGTAGGACAGTGCGCCGACCTGGTACCCGTTGATGGCGAACTGCGGGGCGGAGGTGATAAAGACGAGGATGGCCTCCTGGTCGACCTCGCGGACCGCCCGGGCGGCGGTCATCCCGTCCACGTGCTCCATCTGGATGTCCATCAGGATGATGTCGTACACGGGCTTGTAGTCGCCGATGAGCGCCGCGCCGTCCTCGAAGTGGGTCACGTCGAAGCGGAGGCCGTGCTCGTCGCCGTAGCGCCTGATGTAATCGGACAGGAGCGCGCGCGAGGCGGCCTCGTCCTCGACGACCGCGATCCGTACCATTGGAGAACCCCTCCCCGCGTTGCCTTCCACTCCAAGGGTATCCGAGCGCCGCCGGACCGGCGCGGCGCGTCCGGCGGGGACGGGTGGGATGCGCCGGCGCGCGGGTGGACGGGTCCCGCGCGTCCAGCGGGGACGAGTGGGATGCGCCAGCACGCGGGCGGGTGTGGCCAGTAGGATTGGGGAAGGCAACCGGAAAGGGGAGCGGTGTGGATCTGCTCGTTGTTGGATCGGGCTTCTTCGGCCTGACAGTCGCCCGCGAGGCGGCGGAGCGCTTCGGCATGGACGTCACCGTCATCGAACGGCGCGACCACATCGGGGGCAACGCGCACTCGTCGATCGACCCCGCCACAGGCGTCGAGGTCCACCGCTACGGCACCCACCTCTTCCACACCTCGAACGAGCGCGTGTGGGACTACGCGAACCGCTTCACGGCCTTCAACTCCTACCAGCACCGCGTCTACGCGAACCACGGTGGTGTCGTCTACCCGCTGCCCATCAACCTGGGGACGATCAACCAGTTCTTCGGCAGCGCCATGGGGCCCCAGGAGGCGCGCCAGCTCATCGCCTCGCAGGCCGGGGAGGCCGGCGGCGAGCCGTCGAACCTGGAGGAGAAGGCCATCAGCCTGATCGGGCGCCCCTTGTACGAGGCGTTCATCAAGGGCTACACGGCCAAGCAGTGGCAGACCGACCCCACCGACCTGGATCCCTCGATCATCACGCGCCTGCCGGTGCGCTTCACCTACGAGAACCGGTACTTCGCGGACACCCACGAGGGGCTGCCCGTGGGGGGCTACGGCGCCTGGTTCGAGAACATGGTGGACCACCGGCGCATCACGGTGCGCACGGGCACCGACTTCTTCGACTTGTCCCAGCCCTGCTCGAAGGCGGCCGTGGGCCAGGTGCCCGTCGTGTACACGGGCCCCATCGACCGTTACTTCGACTACGAGGCGGGGGAGCTGTCGTGGCGCACCCTCGACTTCGAGACCGAGGTCGTGGGCGTCCCCGACTACCAGGGATGCTCGGTCATGAACTACTCGGACGAGTCGGTCCCCTTCACCCGCATCCACGAGTTCGCCCACCTGCACCCCGAAAGGGCGCGGCCCGGCGCGGAGAACACCGTCATCATGCGTGAGTACTCGCGTTTCGCCACGCGCGGCGACGAGCCCTACTACCCGGTGGCGTCCCCGGCGGACCGGGAGGTCCTGGACGCCTACCGCCAACTGGCCGCGGGGGAGGACCGCGTCCTCTTCGGCGGGCGCCTGGGGTCGTACAAGTACCTCGACATGCACATGGCGATCGCCTCCGCCCTCAACCGCGCGGACGAGGTCGTGGCGCAGTGGCGGTGACGCCCGTGCCGCGCGCGGCCCACTAGGCCCGGGAGCAGCGGTGGCTTCGATCATCTGGTCGATCTGCGCGATCGGCGCGGTCATCGGCATAGGCTGGCTGGCCAGGCGCTTCGACCGCGTCGGCCAGGAGGCCGCCACCGCGCTCGCGCAGGTCACCTACTGGGTGGCCTCCCCCGCGATGGTCTTCCACGCGGAGGCGGGCACGGACGTGTCCTCCGTCTTCGGGCGCCCGCTGCTGGTGGCCGCCGCCTCGGGGGTGGGCGCCGCCCTCTTCTTCGTCGCCGTGGCCAGAGTGTGGCCGCGCCTGCGGGGGCCGGATCTGGTGCTGGGGGCCATGGCGGCGTCGCTGAACAACGGGGCGTACATCGGTATCCCCGTTGCGGTCTACGTCCTGGGGGACGCCTCCGCGGTCCTGCCCATCATCGTGTTCCAAGTGGGGTTCTTCACCCCCATGTTCTTCGTGCTCGCCGAGGTCAGCGCGGCGGGACGGACGCCGTCGCCGTGCGCCGTGGCCCGCCTCGTCGTCACCAATCCGATTGTGGTCGCCGCGGTGGCGGGCCTGGTGTTCTCCGCGTCGGGCGCGGCAATGCCGGTCCTGGTGGAGGTGACGGCCTCGATGCTCGGCCAGGCGGCGCCGCCCATGATCCTGCTGGCCTTCGGCATCTCCCTGCGCGGCGGGGGCGCGCGGGTGCGCGGGGGAGCGGGCGCGGTGCTGGCATCGGTGACGAAACTGGTGGTCCAGCCGCTCGTCGCCCTCTCGGTGGGCATGGCCCTCGGGCTGAGGGGCCAGGCCCTGATGTCGGTGACGGTCATGGCGACGCTGCCCACCGCTCAGAACGCCTACATCGCGGCCACGCGGGCGGGCGGGGGCGTGGAGATCGCGCAGGGGACGGTCCTCATCACCACTTTCGCCTCCCTGCCCGTGACCATCGGGGCCGCCGCGCTCTTCCACGCCCTGTCGGCGGCGTGAGCGGCCCTCTGCGCCGACCGTGGGCCGTCCTCTACGCCGACCGAGGGCGGGCCGCCCCTCCAAGGCTTGTCGGCGGCGTGGGCGAGCCGCCCCGCTAGGCCGACCGCGGGCGGCCCTGTCGGCGGCGCGGACGGTCCCGCGACCAGCTGATTCGTCTGATATATGGACCCCGTTGCGCCTGCTGCGCGGGACTCTCCTACGCTGGCCCTTATCCCTCGAACACCGACAGTCAGGAACCCCATGGAGACCACTGCGCGCAGAACCACCAAACGCGAGTCCTGGAGCGGCCAGACGGGCTTCCTGCTGGCGGCGATCGGCTCCGCCATCGGACTGGGCAACATCTGGCGCTTCCCCGGCACCGCCTACGCCAACGGCGGGGGAGCGTTCCTGGTGCCCTACCTGGTGGCCCTGGTCCTCGTCGGCATCCCCATGCTGTGGCTCGACTACGCGATGGGGCACAAGCTCCGCGGGTCGCCGCCGTGGGCGCTGCGCAGGCTCGCGGCCGGGGGCGAGGTGCTGGGCTGGTTCCAGACCTTCGTCTGCTTCGTCATCCTGGTGTACTACGGCGCCGTCATCGCCTGGAGCGCCCAGTACATGGTGTACTCCGTGAACCAGAGCTGGGGCGAGGACCCCACGTCCTTCTTCACGGACACGTTCTTGCGGGTGGTGCCCGGCGACCAGTTCTCCTGGGAGCCCGTCGCCGCGGTCGCCGTTCCCCTGGTCCTCATCTGGGTGCTGGTCCTGGCGATCATCGGGCGCGGCATCGCCCGGGGCGTCGAGGCGGCGAACAAGGTGTTCCTGCCCCTGCTGGTCGTCCTCTTCCTCATCATGGTCGTGCGCGCCCTGTTCCTGCCGGGCGCGGTCGAGGGCCTGAACGCCTTCTTCTCCCCGCACTGGGAGTCGCTGGCCAACCCGCAGGTGTGGTTGGCGGCCTTCGCGCAGATCTTCTTCTCGCTGTCGGTCGGCTTCGGCATCATGATGACCTACGCCTCGTACCTCAAGCGCAGGTCCAACCTGACGGGCACCGCCCTGGTCGCGGGATTCGCCAACTCGTCCTTCGAGATCCTGGCGGGCATCGGGGTGTTCTCCGCCATCGGCTTCATGGCGCACCAGCAGGGCGTCGGCGTGGGCGATGTGCAGGGCGTCTCCGGCCCCATCCTGTCCTTCGTGACCTTCCCGAAGATCATCTCGATGATGCCGGGGGGAGCGATCTTCGGCGTCCTCTTCTTCGCCTCGCTGACCCTGGCCGGGGTGACCTCGCTGCTGTCCCTGCTGCAAGTGGTCTCGGGGGGCCTGCAGGACAAGTTCGGGCTGTCGCCGGCCCGTGCCGCCCTGGTCTTCGGCATTCCCGCCACCGTCGTCTCCGTGGCGCTCTTCGGCACCCGGTCCGGCCTGAACACCCTCGACATCGTCGATAACTTCATCAACAACATCGGCGTGGTGTCCAGTGCGATCCTGGTGGCCGTCCTGGCCGCCGTGGCGCCGCCGCGCCTGCGGGGCCTGCGCCGCCACCTCAACTCCGTGTCCTCGGTGAAGGTGCCGCGCCCGTGGGAGCCCCTGGTGGGCGTGGTCGTCCCCTTGGTCCTGCTCGTCATGATGGGGATCACCGCCGTGACCCTGGTCCAGGAGGGCTACGGCTCCTACGCCCCGGGCCTCGTCGCGGTCTTCGGGTGGGGGTCCGTCGCCCTCGCCGTGGTGGGCGCGGTGGCCTTCACGCTGCTGCCGTGGCGCCACCGCCTCGCCGCGCCGTCGATCCGCGCGATCATTGACGCCGACGAGGCGGGGGCCGCCGTCCAGGACGGGTCGGGGGAGCCCCGTGATCCGGGGGACTGCGGAGGCGAGGGGCCCGACGGGAACACGGCGCCGGGCGGTTGTGACGGCAGTGCGGTGCCTGGCGCTTCGACTGACAACGCGGCGCCTGGCGGTTCAGATGACAACGCGGCGCCGGGCGGCTGTGACGGCCCCGGCGACGACGGGGAGACCAACGGGGAAGGGGCCCGGGCATGAGCGCCATCGCTGTCCTTATCATGGTAGTGACGATCCTGCTGGTGTGGGGCGGCCTGGTCGCCTCCGTCGTGCTCCTCCAGGTCCTGCCGGTCCCGCCCGACGATCCGGCGGAGTCCAGCGACCGCCACGACGGCGCCCCCGGCGATCCGGCAACCGACTAGGGCGGAGCGCCCGCATCCCAAAGGAGTCCCGATGAAACTCGTCGCCTTCGACCTCGACGACACGCTGGCGCCCTCGAAGTCGCCGCTGCCCCCCCTCATGGACCAGCGGCTGCAGTCCCTGCTCGACCACGTGCCCGTGTGCATCATCTCCGGCGGGCAGATCGGGCAGTTCCGCGCCCAGGTCCTGTCCCAACTGCACGCCTCGGACCGCCAGCTGTCCCGCCTGCACCTCATGCCCACGTGCGGCACCCGCTACTACCGTTACGAGGACGGCCAGTGGGCCATGAAGTACGCCCACGACCTCGACCCGCAGGTCCGCGACCGCGCGATCGCCTCCCTGGAGAGGCGCGCCAAGGAGCTGGGCCTGTGGGAGGAGGACACGTGGGGCCCCATCATCGAGGACCGCGGCTCCCAGATCACCTACTCGGCCCTGGGGCAGGAGGCTCCCCTGGACGCCAAGCGCGCGTGGGATCCCGACGGCGCGAAGAAGGCGCTGCTGCGCGACGCCGTGGCCCCCGACGTGCCCGAGCTGGACGTACGGGGCGGCGGCTCGACCTCCATCGACATCACGACGCGGGGCATCGACAAGGCCTACGGCATGGGCAAACTGGTGGAGGCCACGGGCATCGCCCCGCAGGACATGCTCTTCATCGGCGACCGGCTGGACGCCGAGGGCAACGACTACCCCGTCAAGGCCGCCGGGTACCCGACGCGCGCCGTCGCGGACTGGCACGAGTGCGCCGAGGCGATCGCCCAGATCGTGGGGGAGCTCGGCGCCCGGTAGGCCCGGGGGGGGGAGGCCGGGGTCCGTCACCGGTGTCCGGTGGGCGGACCGGGGTTCACTGTACCGGGCGGGCTGGATACGGTGGGGTACGTGCCTGACGGCGTCGCGGGCGCGGGTTTGGGCTGCGCCTGAAAGGCCTGGTTTCCGACGCGGCGCTGCGGTGCGAGGGTCATCCCACGAAGGGGAAGGGAGAACGCGGTGACGGACCTCTATCTTGTGGCGGGCGATCTGGAGACGCTCTATGAGCGCGTGGGGTATGTGGTCGAGGATCTGGGACCGGTGGTGGTCGAGGAGGTTGGATCGTATATCCACGGGGGGATGCTCGGAGGGCAGAGCGCGGATCTGGGCGTTCAGGCCGCGGACGCCATTGACAAAAGAGTTGGCGGCGTCGTTTCCGGTTTGTCGGATTTCTGCGTGAACCTCTCGCGGATATGATCGCGCAGTTCGCCGCCACGGAGGACGCCAACACTGTGGCGTTCCAGAACATCGCCCACTCCTCGGGGGTGAACTGATGGTCGCGTGGAGTGATGTCTTGAACTGGCGCGCCGACTATATCGAGGCCGCCAGGCAACAGGCGGAGGACGCGTTGCGGACAGCGCGCGCCCAGGTCGCGGAGCTGGAGGACCACCAGCGCCACATCCAGTCCCAGGGCGATTCCATCAGCGCGATGCGCGGTGCACTGGGGAGCCAGCAGAGTTGCTTGGACCACGGGGTGAACTACCTCGCCGAGTACATGCTGGCGTGCGCCGAGGCCGTGGACGGCGTGCGCCGGGTGAAGGCGAAAGTGGAAAGCGCTTTGGAAGTCTCCGAGGAGATCGGCTACCCAATCCACGACGATGGCAGCGTTGACAGTTTTAGTCGCAAGTACAATCATGTTCCTGGAAGGCCGTTGGCCCACATTCAAACGGAGGAGGACACGGTCGCCGAGGCGAAGCACACGGAGCTGAAAGACTGCGTTGCTGATGCTCTGCGCATCGCCGACGAGGTGGACGCGGAGTTCACCAAGCGATTACGACCACTGGCGATGGGCACGTTCGCCAGAGCTGAGGGCAGGGCATCGGTCTCCCCGGGCCTGCCGAACGACGCGGATGAGTCGTGGTCCCCGTCGGAGGTGAGCGCGTGGTGGGCTGCCTTGACCGATGAGGAGCGCCAGGCGTGCATCGAGCGCGATCCTTTGAAGTACGGCAACCTGGACGGGATCGACATGGCGTCGCGCGACAAGGCGAACCGGATGGCCCTGTACGGCTACGACACGGGCGGGAACGCCAGCATCCGGTTGGGGAGCACGGGCCTGTTGCAGCAGGCGCAGGACAAGTTCGACCAGGCGCAGGCCGCGTACGACGATTGCGTGGGCGCGCACGGCCTGTTCAGTGACGAGGCCATGGCCCTCAAGGCGGAGCGGGACCGCGCCGGGAGGGATCTGGCCGACTTGCAGAAGATCGACGAGCAGTTGCGCACGAAGCAGGCGTCGGATGAAACGCCCTTGTCCTTGCTCGCCTTGGACACGTCGGGGGAGCAGGTGAAGGCGGCGGTGGCTGTGGGGGACGTGGACCACGCCCAGCACGTCGCGAACTTCACCCCGGGCATGGGCACCAATGTGCGCGACTCGCTGGACAACTACGTTGATGTCGCCGACCGCATGCGCACAAATGCTGCGGAACAAGTCGAGGCCAGACAGTCGGAGATCGCTGTGGTGGCGTGGTTGAACTACGACGCCCCGACCGACGTCACGAAGACCTGGGACTTGGATGTGGCCAGCACGGAGAAGGCGCACGCGGGGGCCGACCGTTTGGCGGGGTTCCTCACGGGTGTGCGCTCGTGGCGCGACGAGCAGGGCGGGTCCTTGCACCTGACCAGTGTGTCCCACTCCTACGGGTCCACCACCGCCGGTTTCGCGATGCGGCAGATGGGCGAGGGGGTTGTGGACGACCACATCTACCTGGGGTCCCCGGGTAGCGCTGCGTATTCGGTGGGGGCGCTGGGGGTCGATCCCTCCCACGTGTGGGTCTCCGCCGTCCCTGAAGGGGACTCGGCTGTGCAGGGCAGGGGACCGGATTGGTCGGATTTCGCCAGGGATCCCCAGGAGTTGGAGGGCATCCAGCACCTGTCGGGGGATGCCACAGGGGCGCAAGGGTACGTGTCCAACCCTTGGTCGCCCATCGCCAACCATTCCTCCTACTTCGCCCCGCCCAAGCCGGGGGAGCGCAACAAGGTGTTCGACGACATCTGCAGTGTCGTGGTAGGCGCGAAGTGAGTGGCCGTGTGTTCGCCAGGGCCGCTGGTGTTCTTGTGTGTGTGGTTCTGTTGGTGTCGGGGTGTGGGTTGGTTCCGCGGTCGCAGACTCCGCAGGAGGCGTTGGGTTTGCCGCAGGCGGAGACGCCCTTTGCCCAGCGTGTGTCGATTGAGGAGTATTTGCGGTCGGAGGAGCCGGTGCTGGCGGGTTTCGTCCGTGCTCTGGCGGAGAGGGGCGGTGGGACGATTGGTTTCCAACCGGCGCGGCTCCTTCAGATTTGTTCTGATCGGGGGCGTGGGGAGGAGTACGGGTGGCGGTTCCGCAGTGAGACTCTGTATGTGGTGTCGGTGACTGATGCGGATATTGATGAGATCGCTGCCCAGGAGTTGTCCGGTCTGCCGTACAAGGGGACTCAGAGTCCGATGCATGGTGATGGTTCATTGATATTGCGTAGCGGGGATGCCGCCAATGGTGGCGAGTTGCAAGTCAACTATTTTCCAAATGATCGGTCCTCCATGCACTACGAGTCGAGGTGCCGTCCCTCGGACGGGTCGATGGGGGACCTGAACGAGTACGCGCCGCTCACTGTGGAGGAGGCGTTCCCCGATATGGTGGTCTACCCGGCCTTCGACAAGGACACGAAGCAGCCGAACACGCCCCCGCCCGCGCGGGGCGCCTCCAGCCAGTCGGGTCAGCCAGCCCAGTCGGGCGGTTCCGGCGACGGGTCGGGGGAGGACCAGTGAGCGCGCGCCGGACATGGGGCGTGGTCCTCGCCGCCCTGCTGCTGGTCGGGTGCGCGCCCGTCTCGCCGCACGAAGGAGCACCGACCGCGCCACCGACGACGGGGGTGGCGTCCGCCTCGGACGCTGCGGGGACGGACGACGGGCAGTCGGCCCGGCAGGGGGACGCCACCGCGGACGTGATGCGCGGGGTCACCCTCGACAGCGTCGATGACCTCGGCGCGGCGGAGCGGGCTATCGACGCGCTCCCCTTCACCGCCACGGTCCGCCTGGTCACCGACCCGGAGCGCGGCCCCGACGACTACCAGGAGGCGATCACCGCGCTGTCCTCCCGGGCGCGCCTGGTCGTGCAACTGGTCGATTCCACCGCCATGGCCGGCCTGGGAGTCGAAGAGGCCCGGTCGAGGGCGCGCGCCTTCGTGGAGCGCTACGCCGGGCAGGTCGAGGTGTGGGAGGTCGGCAACGAGGTCAACGGCGCTTGGGCGGGCACCGGACCCCAGGAGATCAACGCGAAGGTGCTGGCGATGGCAGAGCAGGTGAGGGCAGCCGGCGAGCCCACGGCGATCACCGTGAACCTGTGGAGCCGCCCCGACTGCTACGAGGAGGAATGGGAGGGCGAGGCCGCCTACCTCGCCACGGTTCCCGCGCCCCTGGCCGGAGCCATCGACTACGCGTTCCTCAGCGCCTATGAGACCGCTTGCGACCCCGTTCAGCGCCCCAGCGCCGCCGAGGTCGGGGACGCGTTGGAGGCCCTGGGCGCCGCGTTCCCGAACGCCCGGCTCGGCATCGGCGAGATCGGAGCCCAGCGCGGCGAGGACAGTGATAGCGGGCACGCCATCTCCGAGCCCACGCGGGACGAGAAGATCGCGGTCGCGAGGCGGTGGATCGGCATGAACGGCCAACTCGCGCAGCGTTTCGGCGACCGGTACGTGGGCGGCTGGTTCTGGTGGTACTTCCGCCAGGACGTCGCCGAGGCGCCCGCGGGCGAGTCGATAGGCGGGGAGCTGGCGGACCTGCTGGGCGCCCTGTGATTCCGTGACTCCGAGGCGCCCGGTGTTCCTGTGTGGGCGGACCGCCGCTCCTGCCGGGCGCCGGTCGTCCCTGTTGGACTGCCCGCCGTCCCCTCTTCGCGCCCGGAGTCCCCGTTCCGCACCCGGCGGCGCGGCGGAGCGCCGCTGCACCCCGTCATGGCCGGGGTGTGGTGTCGAGGAGTGTTTGGACGAGGTCGGCGCCTTCGGGTTGTGCGA
>ERZ772945.1057-NODE-1057-length-20412-cov-12.104338_pt1 | contig 20412 bp, 23 predicted proteins | sample MGYA00511681_ERZ772945 | MGnify/ENA primary metagenome ERZ772945 (study PRJEB29015, sample SAMEA2737943) | human oral metagenome | biome: human oral; feature: human-associated habitat; material: dental | place: China | collected 2143 ...
TGACGTTCTGCGCGTAGTTCTTCTCGACCAGGCGCTTCATGACGAAGGGCTTGAACAGCTCCAGGGCCATCTGCTTGGGCAGACCGCACTGGTGCAGCTGCAGCTGCGGGCCGACGACGATAACGGAACGACCCGAGTAGTCGACGCGTTTACCGAGCAGGTTCTGACGGAAACGACCCTGCTTACCCTTGAGCATGTCCGAGATCGACTTCAGCGGACGGTTGCCCGGGCCCGCAACGGGGCGGCCGCGGCGGCCGTTGTCGAAGAGGGCGTCAACGGACTCCTGAAGCATGCGCTTCTCGTTGTTGACGATGATCTCGGGGGCGCCCAGCTCGAGCAGGCGCTTGAGTCGGGTATTGCGGTTGATGACGCGGCGGTACAGGTCGTTGAGGTCGGAGGTCGCAAAGCGGCCACCGTCCAGCTGAACCATGGGGCGCAGGTCCGGCGGGATCACGGGGATCTTGGTGAGGACCATCGAGGCCGGCGAGTTGCCGGTCGCGACGAAGGCGTTGATGACCTTCAGGCGCTTGATGGCGCGTGCCTTGCGCGGGCCGGAGTCCGAGGCGATGGTCTGACGCAGCGCGGCGACCTCGCCCTCCAGGTCGAAGGTCTCCAGGCGCTTCTGGATGGCGGCTGCGCCCATGTCACCCTTGAAGTAGGTGCCGTAGCGGGCCACCATCGCGCGGTAGAGGCGCTCGTCGCCCTCAAGGTCGCCGACCTTGAGGCCCTTGAAGCGCTCCCACACGGCCTCGAGGCCTTCGATGTCGCCGTCGAAGCGGCGGCGAATCTTGGCCATCTCACGCTCGCCCTGCTTGCGAGCGCGCTCGCGCTCGGCCTGCGAGGCGCCGTCCTTCTCGAGGGCCGCCATGTCGGACTCGAGCTGCTCCGCGAAGTCGTTAATCGTGGCGTCGCGGTTGTTCTCCATCTGCTTCTTCTGCACTTCGAGTTCGGCGCGCAGTTCAGCCAGATCCTCGTGGCGACCCTTTTCGTCGACCTCGGTGATCATGTAGGCAGCGAAGTAGATGACCTTCTCGAGGTCCTTGGGCGCGAGGTTGAGCACGTAGCCCAGGCGGGAGGGAACTCCCTTGAAGTACCAGATGTGCGTGACGGGCGCGGCGAGGTCAATGTGCCCCATGCGCTCACGGCGGACGCGGGAGCGAGTGACCTCGACTCCGCACTTCTCGCAGATGATGCCCTTGTAGCGCACACGCTTGTACTTGCCACACGCGCATTCCCAGTCGCGCGTGGGACCGAAGATCTGCTCACCGAACAGGCCGTCGCGCTCGGGCTTGAGCGTGCGGTAGTTGATGGTCTCCGGCTTCTTGACTTCACCGTGGCTCCATTCGGCGATGTTGTCGCCGGTGGCCAGGGTGATCTTCAGGCTGTCGAACGTTTTGGCGTCCAGCAAAGTTATCTCTCCCTATCAGATCGCATCGATGGTCGCCGCAGCGTTCGGACGGGCATCGAGGGTGATGCCCAGGTCCTCACGCGCATTGAAGTCTTCGTCCTGTTCGCGCAGGTCAATGACGTTGCCGGCCGCGTCAAGGGCTTCGACGTTCAGGCACAGCGAGCGCATTTCCTGGATGAGGACTCGGAAGGACTCGGGGATGCCGGGCTCGGGGATGTCCTCGCCCTTGACGATGGCCTCGTAGACCTTGACGCGGCCCGTGGTGTCGTCGGACTTGATGGTCAGCAGCTCCTGGAGGGCGTAGGCGGCGCCGTAGGCTTCCAGTGCCCACACCTCCATCTCGCCGAAGCGCTGGCCGCCGAACTGGGCCTTACCGCCCAGCGGCTGCTGCGTGATCATCGAGTACGGGCCCGTGGAGCGGGCGTGGATCTTGTCGTCGACCAGGTGGTGGAGCTTAAGCATGTAGGTGTAGCCCACCGAGATCGGGTACGGGAACGGTTCGCCGGAGCGCCCGTCGAAGAGGCGCGCCTTCCCCTCGTAGTTGGTCAGGACGTCGCCGTCGCGGTTAGGGTTGACGTTGCGCAGCAGTCCCGCGAGTTCGTCGGCCTCGAGGCCGTCGAAGACCGGGGTCGCAACGGGCGTACCCGGCTCGGTCGTGACGCCGTCGGCGGGCAGGTGCGTCGCCCACTCCTCGCCCGCCTCGATGGCCGCCGAGGCGTCCCAGCCCTGGTGTGCGAGCCACCCGAGGTGGTACTCGAGCACCTGACCGACGTTCATGCGGCCCGGAACGCCCAGGGGGTTGAGGATGATGTCGACGGGGGTGCCATCGGCCAGGAAGGGCATGTCCTCGACGGGCAGGATCTTGGAGACGACGCCCTTGTTTCCGTGACGGCCGGCCATCTTGTCGCCGATCGTGATCTTGCGCCGCTGGGCGACGTAGACGCGCACGGTCTGGCGCACGCCGGGGTTGAGGTCGTCCTCGTCGTCGTTGAATTCACGCACGCCGATGACGATGCCCTCTTCGCCGTGGGGGACGCGCAGGGACGTGTCGCGCACCTCGCGGGCCTTCTCACCGAAGATGGCGCGCAGCAGGCGCTCCTCGCTGGTCAGCTCGGTTTCGCCCTTGGGGGTGACCTTGCCGACGAGGATGTCGCCGGCGGTGACCTCGGCGCCGATGCGGATGATGCCGCGCTCGTCCAGGTCGGCGAGGGATTCCTCGGAGACGTTGGGGATGTCGCGGGTGATCTCTTCCTCGCCGAGCTTCGTCTCGCGGGCATCAACCTCGTATTCCTCGATGTGAATGGAGGTCAGGATGTCCTCTTCGACGACGCGACGGCTCAGGATGATGGCGTCCTCGTAGTTGAGGCCTTCCCAGGACATGTAGGCGACCAGCAGGTTCTTGCCGAGTGCGACCTCGCCGTTGGAGGTTGCGGGGCCGTCCGCCAGGACGTCTCCGACCTCGACACGGTCGCCCTCGTCGACGATAACGCGCTGGTTGGTGCAGTTACCGGGGTTGGAACGCTCGAACTTCTCGAGGCGGTAGGAGTCGCGGCCGCCCTCGTCCGTGGACACGACGATCAGGTCGGCGGAGACCTCGGAGACGACGCCTGAGTGGGCCGCGAGGATCATTTCACCGGAGTCGTGCGCGGCGCGCATCTCCATACCGGTGCCGACCAGGGGTGCTTCCGTGGTGAGCAGCGGCACGGCCTGACGCTGCATGTTCGCGCCCATGAGGGCTCGGTTGGCGTCGTCGTGCTCGAGGAAGGGGATGAACGCCGCCGCAACGGAGACCATCTGGCGCGCGGAGACGTCCATGTAGTCGACGCGTTCGCGCGCGATCAGGGTGGGGTCCTCGCCGGCGACTCGGCACAGGACGTCGCGTTCGGCGAAGGAGCCGTCGGCGTTCAGCGGGGACGAGGCCTGGGCGATGAAGTGGCCCTTCTCGTCGTCCGCCGTCAGGTAGCGGATCTCGTCGGTGACCTTGCCGGCCTCGACGACGCGGTAGGGCGTCTCGATGAAGCCGAAGGGGTTGATGCGCGCGAAGGTCGCGAGCGAACCGATGAGGCCGATGTTGGGGCCTTCGGGGGACTCAATCGGGCACATGCGACCGTAGTGCGAGGGGTGAACGTCTCGCACTTCCATGCCCGCGCGGTCGCGTGAGAGGCCGCCGGGGCCGAGGGCCGAGAGGCGCCGCTTGTGGGTCAGGCCGGCCAGCGGGTTGTTCTGGTCCATGAACTGACTGAGCTGGGAGGTTCCGAAGAACTCCTTGATGGCGGCCACGACGGGGCGGATGTTGATCAGCGTCTGGGGCGTGATCGAGTCCGTTTCCTGGGTGGTCATGCGCTCGCGAACGGTGCGCTCCATGCGCGCCAGGCCAGTGCGAACCTGCCCCTGGATGAGTTCGCCGACGGCGCGGATACGACGATTGGCAAAGTTGTCGATGTCGTCGACCTCGACGCGGACCTCGACGGGCTCGCCGCCGCGGGTGCCGGCGAACGCCTTATCGCCCTGGTGCAGGGCGAGGAGGTACTTGACGGTGGCGACGATGTCCTCGAGGGAGAGGGTCGAGGCCTTGGGGTCGGCCTCGATGGCCAGCTTCTTGTTGATCTTGTAGCGGCCCACCTTCGCCAGGTCGTAGCGACGGGAGTCGAAGTAGAAGTTGTTGAGCAGCGTCTGGGCGGCGTCGACGTTCGCGGGCTCGCCGGGGCGCAGCTTGCGGTAGATGTCGAGCAGGGCTTCTTCCTGGGTGGACACCGTGTCCTTCTCGAGGGTTTCGAGGAGGACCGGGTAGGCGGCAAAGGTGTCGCGAATCTCAGATTCGGTCATGCCGATGGCCTTGAGGAAGTGGGTGACCGACTGCTTGCGCTTGCGGTCGATGCGCACGCCCACCGCGTCGCGCTTGTCGATCTCGAACTCGAGCCACGCGCCTCGCGAGGGGATGACCTTCGCGCCGAAGGTCTCCTTGTCCGTGGTGCGGTCCGAGAGCTTCTCGAAGTACACGCCGGGGGAACGAACGAGCTGGGAGACGACGACTCGTTCGGTGCCGTTGATGATGAAGGTGCCGCGCGGGGTCATGAGTGGGAAGTCGCCCATGAACACGGTCTGGGACTTGATCTCGCCGGTTTCATAGTTCATGAACTCGGCGGTCACGTACATGGGGGCGGAGTACGTGTAGTCCTTGGCCTTGGCTTCCTCCATGGAGTACTTGGGGGATTCGAGGCGGTGGTCGTGGAACGACAGGCTCATGGTGCCTGCGACATCCTCGATGGGGGAAATCTCATGGAAGATTTCTTCGAGGCCGGAAACGTCGGGGACGTCGCTGCGGCCCGATGCCTGTGCGGCTTCGACGCGAGCCTTCCACGCGTCGTTGCCCAGCAGCCAGTCGAAGCTTTCGACCTGAAGGCCGAGCAGATTGGGGGCCTGGAGGGGTTCGTGAAGCTTGGCGAACGAGATGCGGTGCCTGGGCTGTTTGGCGGTGCTGTTGGCAGCCAAAGGGGGTCCTTCCCTGCTTTTACGGTGCGCACGCGGCCTTATCCCCCATTATCTGACGCGTCCTGGTCCGCCAAGCGCCTGTTACGGCGGCTGGATACGGGTCACCTCGGGCATGATAAGGCGCAAATACTCAGGCTACCGTGAGTCGCGTCGCGAGTCAAGGCAGCTTGTGTTATGTGCAGGGATTCACGGGACGAGGCCGCGGCGGCGTGTTCCCCTCTCCTGGCGTCAAGAGGGTGCTCGCACCTGACAGGCGGGCGTGCCCATCGCACCGCCCGGCCTGTGGTGCCCCAAGTCGGGCTTGAACCGACGACCGACGGTTTCGCGGTCGTCATCTTGCTGTCGGCCCTACTGATCGTCCGCGCTTTTGCCCATTTGCCAGCATTGCCGGGTGCGCCAGCGTTGCCGATTGGTCCGGCACGGCTGGCATTGTCACGATTGCCAGCAATACGGACGGGGTTCCCCGCTTTCCACTCGGGTGGGAGCGTGGAACATGAGCACTCAACACCATGTTCTGGAACTGCCCGTGCCTCCCGTTTGGGAGGCGCACATTGAGGGCTTCGTTGTTTTCCTGCGCTCGCAGGGGCTTGTCGCTGCTTCGATCCACACGAAGCGCAACCACGTGCGGCACCTGGCCAGGGCTTTTCCCGATACGCCGCCCATGGACCTCGGCGCGGGTTCTCTGGTGGAGTGGTGCGGGCGGCGGGCGTGGGCGGCGGAGACGCGCCATGCCTACTACAGCACGTTCCGGCGGTTCTTCGGGTGGCTCGACTCTGCTCATCACTGCGGGGACATCAGCACGGCGCTGCCGCGCGTGCGCCGACCGTCGGGATCGCCGCGCCCCATCCCGGACCGGGTCCTGGCGGACTGCCTCGCCCAGGCGGGCCCGCGCGACGCCCTCATCCTGCGCCTGGCGGCCGAGGCCGGCTTGCGGTGCGTGGAGATCGCACGCGTCGAGGCCGGCGACGCCTACGAGGACGCCGACGGCTGGAATCTCTTCGTGCGCGGGAAGGGGGATAGGACGCGCACCGTGCCCATCACGGACGACCTGGCCCGTGCAATCGCTGAACGATGCGCGGCGACGGGGCAGTTCGCGTTCCCAGGCAGGTTTGGCGGGCACATGGTCCCCGACTCGGTCTCGCAGATCGGGCGGCGCATCCTGCCTGTCCCATGGACGCTGCACAAGCTCCGCCACCGGTACGCGACGAAGGCATACGCGGCGGAGCACGACCTTCTCACGGTCCGCGAGCTCCTGGGCCACGCCTCGGTGCAGACCACGATCCGCTACGTCAAGCCCGCGCCACGGGCCCGGGGCGCGGTCCTCCGCGCGACGCGCATCCAGCCCCCCGCCACCGCTAGCGGCGCTACAACCCAGTGATCCCACACGCCGCCAGCATTGCCAGATCAATCGGCAACGCTGGCGCACCCGGCAATGCTGGCAATGCCAGCGAACACCATTCCCAAGAAAAAGAGGGAAAACCCATGAACGACGATAAGAAGATACAGCAGCGGATCCGCGCGCTCCTGGCGCTCGCGCAGGACGAGGGGGCCTCGGCCTCGGAACGCGAGGTCGCGATGAAGCGCGCCAGCGTCCTCATGGCGCGCCACGCCATCACGTCCCTGGACGTGGAGGCAGCGGAGCGCGAGCACATCGAGGTGCGCGAGCTCGTCCTGCGCGGCGGGCGCTCCACCGCGTCCCGCGCGACCCACACCGCGATCGAGAGGGTGGCCGACGCGGCGGGGCTGTGCGCGTACTACATGGACCGACGCGGGCTCCGGGGCGACCCCCACGTCCTGGTGCGCGTGGCCGGGTTCGGCTCGGACCTGGACTGGTTCATGCCCCTGGCCTCCGCGCTCGCCTCCTACACGGCGGCTGGCTGGGTGGCGTGGAGGCGCGCGAACTCCGAGCTCTACAGGCGCAGCGATGCCTCTCACCGGCGGCAGCTTCGCGACGGGTTCATCCTCGGATTCGGATTCGCCGTCGCCGACGCGGTGCGCGAATCCCGCGCGACGGCCCTCGCCCAGGACAGCGCAGACGACGCCCCGTCGCGGGCCCTCGTCGTGCGCTCGCGCGAAGCGCGCCTCGCCGAATGGGCCGAACACCTGGGCCTCGCGTACGGCGCCCCGATCACATCCAACAACGACACCCGCCGCGCGGGCTACAGCGCCGGGCGCGCCTCGGGCCTGGGCACCCGCACAACCAATGTAGCCGGGACCGGCCCCCAGAGAATCACCTCCCACTGAAAGGACAAGAAGACCATGGATGACGACATCACAGAGGAGGAGCGCCGAGAGGCCATGGAAGCGGCGTACGAGGCGGTGGAGGACGCCGTGGACGCCGCCGAGCGCGCCCTGGAGGAGATCGAGGGCACCCGCAAGGCCCCGCCCGAGGGCGCCGAGGGCGAGCTCGCGCTCGCCCACAAAGCCGCGACAGCGGCGCTCACCCACTTGCGCGACGCCCGCGCTGTCCTCGCGGGCGCCTGAGCACGAAAAGAAAGGAAGGAACGGAAATGCTGACTATCGCAGTGACCAACCAGAAGGGCGGGGTCGGGAAGACCACGACCACCTACCACCTCGCGCGTGCCGCGAGCCTGCGGGGTATCCGAACACTGGTGGTTGATTTGGACCCCCAGGGGAACTTGACTGATTCACTGGCCGATCTCGCCGATGGAGACGCAGGAATGGCCGATGTCCTGTCGGCGGCCTCGCAACTCACGCTCGATGAGGTGGTGGCCCCCACTCCATGGGAGGGGGTGCACCTGGCACCGTCGGGCGCCGACGCCCTCGCACTAGTACGCAACGAGCTGGTCACGGGAGGCCCGGGTAGGGAAATGCGGTTGCGCGAAGCCATCGCCCCCGTGTCCGGTTCATTCGACCTCGCGTTGATCGACTGCGCGCCAGCACTCGACACACTCGCCGTAAACGCCTTCGCGGCCGCAGACGGGATCCTCGTAGTCAGCCAGTCTCGCCTGTACTCAGCAACTGGGCTCGCCCACCTCCTGAACACGGTCGAGGCGGTCCGCGCCTACTACAACCCGTCCGTGTCCCTGATGGGCGTGATCGTCAACCAACACCGGGCGCGTACCCGTCAGGGCGCGCACTGGGTCGATGAACTGACGACCGCCTGCCGGAAACGGGGGCTGCGGCTCTTCGACCCGCCGATACCCGACGCGGTCGCCATTTCGGACACCGCAGAATCCGGGATGGGCCTCGACGAATGGCCTGGCGCCGCCAAACTCGCCAGCCTGTACGACGCCCACCTGTCGACTCTCCTCGCGGCCGGGAGCGGTGTCCTATGAGTGCTCGGCCACCGCGCAAGAAGTCCGCCCTGAACGCGTCGGTCGCGTCCGTGATCGCCCCCGTCCCGGCTCCCGGCAGCGTCGCTGGCAGTGCCGCACAAGCCAGCACTGCCAGCAAAACCAGCGGTGCTGGCACCGCTGGCAAAACCGGTTCCGGCGTCGGCGCGGAGGGCGAGCACGTCGTCAAGGTCACCGCCCGCCTCGGCTCGGCCCTGGCGGGCCGGTGCAGGGCGGCCTACATCGACGGTCTCCTCCGAGGCGGGCCCGCGTCGTTCGAGGCGTGGATCGCGGAAGCGCTGGAGGAGAAGCTCGCCCGGGAGGAGGAGCGCCGGGGGCGGGCGTACGAGCCGGTGGGCACCGGTCGCGTACCCAGGGGCCGCCGGTAGAGAGGCCTCCGCGGTGGCGCCCGGAATCGCCAGCATTGCCAGCATTGCCAGCATTGCTGCAAATGGTGGTATATTTCCTGGCATGAATGACAAGGTTTTCCCTACTCGTGATGAGGTCCTCAATCAGCTCGGCGACGGTTTCGTCCGCGCATATCTGGAAGCGCTGGGCGTGGCCCGCGCCCACTACGCCTCGTTCCGCTCGGGTCCCGATTTCCCGGCGAACCCGACACAGCGCATGGTCGCGTGCTTCATCCACGACTGGATCTGGTCGGCGTTCGTCCCACGGATCGAAGGGGATCCCTCGATCAGCATTTACGACCACGAGCCGGAGCGCCAGCTCACACACGGCACGAATATCCGCATCCGCATCAAACGCCATCAGCTCAACGATTCCCTGTCCTCCTATCCCACCGAAGGTTCGCGTGACTTTTGGACGCCAGCCGCCGCGGTCGCGCTTGACGGGCTGGCGGAGATCCCCCTTGCTCTGGGGTATCACTGGGACTCGGATGAGCGTGCTGTCGGGGATGCCGTTCTCACCCTCCGCGATGGTACGGACAAGGCGGTGTGGGCGGCGGTCCTGAAACCAGCGTCGGACAGCGCCCGTGGTTTCAGCGCCCGCGACGTGCCCGAGGCGCCGACGTGGGATCTTTCTGCTGTCGTGGACCCGATCCGGGAAGAGCAGGGGTCATGAACAGTATCGGCGACGTGTTGCACGTCCTGCGGATCTCGACGGGTCGTACTCAGGCCGAAGTTGCCGAGCGCTTGGGCATCACTCAGGCGGCTTTCTCCCGGTACGAGAACGACCTTCGGGAACCGGACCCTGATACGCTCGTGCGGATTGCCGACGCTTTCGGGGTCACCCCGGAGTTTTTGGCGCACAACTTCCGCGCCGTTGGAGCGGTGGCGGCCCACGCCCACATGCGCAGGCAGCGCACCGCCAGGCCCGGCGACTGGCGCCGCGTCGAGGCGAGGCTGAACATTCTGCGGATGCACGCCGCGTACATCGCGTCGCGCATCCCCCTGGACGCCGAGAACCACGTACCCAGCATCTCCTCGGAGTCCACGACCCCCGTACGCGCCGCGCAGGAGGTACGCAACGCGTGGAGGCTGCCGATCGGCCCGGTTCGGTCGCTCGTGCGTTGGCTGGAATCCGCCGGTGTCCTAATCATCGAGGAGGACCTCCACTCCCCGCGGATCGACGGGATGTCCCAGTGGGCGGGCGATGCGGCCGTGATCATAATCAACAGCGCACTCCCCACCGACCGCAAACGAATGACGCTCGCCCACGAGCTGGGGCACCTCGTGCTCCACAACCAGGCCGACAGCGACACTGATGTGGAGAGGGAGGCGAACGAGTTCGCCGCGGAGTTCCTCATGCCCGAAGCCGTGATCTCATCGCAGTTGACAAGACTGACCCTTGGGAGGCTCTCCGATTTGAAAGCGGAGTGGGGCGTCAGCATGCAAGCGCTCTTCGAGCGCGCCCACGGGCTGAAGAAGGCCACCGGGGAGGACCGCGCCCGCTTCTACCGGCAACTCAACTCGAAGGGCTGGAAAGTCCACGAACCAGGAAGCGACACGCTCCCGCCCGAGGAACCGGTGCTCGCGGCGTCCATCGGCCGCCAACTCGCGGACGCGGGCCTCACACACCACGAGATCCACCTACTGATAGGCGCCGCGGACGACGCGGAAACCCCCTTCGAGCCGACAAGACTACGGCTCATCTCCTGAACCGGCTCCGGGCCGCCCGCGGCCAGCGCGCGGGACAGAATCCGAAAGTTCCCCGGTAACATCATTTTCGAGCGGGCGGGGTACCCGCCGGAGAAACTCAAGAAAAGACAGAGGAGTCAGCCGTATGGATCTTGGTGGGTGGCTCGGTGTCGCCGGGGGCCTTGTCTCCGCTGCTTGCGCCGTGGTGTCGGTGTTCCAGGCGCGCAAGTCGAAGGAGGAGCGCGAGGCCGCCGAGAAGGTCAGCCGGTCCCTCGAAACACTGGCCGACGCCGTCGCGGAGGAGTAACAGGCCCCGCCGTGGGATCTGCGCTGGGTCAGCGGCGATACGTACGGCCTCGTGAACACGGGTCCGCACACTGTTCATGGCGTCTGACTCGAATGCCTCGCGGAGAACGCGGATCTCCAGATCAACGATGGGGCAGAAGGTGAACGGAGCATCGATTCCCACGCTTCGCTCCCCTTCTTCTACGCAGCAACTTTGGGGACGTCAGGAAAGACAAGCATCCGTGTCCGCTGGACACGGTCCGATGGGACCACGGGCACGTGGAAGTGCCCGATCCCCCGAAAGGCGCCTGAATAAACCCTCGAATGGAGAACGGGCCCCGCCGCACGGTTCGTGTGGCGGGGCCCGTATTCGCCAGAGACGCTTGTGCGCCGTGGGCCACGCTCTTAGGCGTGGAGCGCGTGGGCGTCGAGGTAGTCGGTGAGGGCGTCGCGGATGATGTCCGAGACTGTTGTCTCCTGGGCTCGGGCGTAGGCGTCGAGGCGGGTGTTGAGGTCTTGGGGGAGGCGGACCTGTCGGCGTGGGGAGCGCCCTCGGCCCTCGGCCCGGTCCTCCCCGAGGTTGGGGCGCCCGACCGGGTGGGCGTTGACGATGAACTGCGCGAGTTCTTCGGCGCTCTCGAAGCGGACGGGCCCCGAGGGCTCCCCTATCGGGGCGAGTTCGCCGCGTTCGGCCATGTCGGCGAGTTCGTCGTCGCTGGTGGCGGTGGGGATGCGCCTCATCATTCGTTCTCCCATTCTGTGTGCCCTGCTTCGTATACGAGGTGGCGCCACGTGTCGGTCAGTTCCATGGCGTGGAACACGACGATGTCGCCGGTGTGCGTGACGGCAACGATGACCTCGATGTAGCGGCGGGATTGCGCATGCGGCCGACCGACGAACACGCGCGTCGGTTGTCCGTCGCGGCCCTCGATGGGCTGCGTGTTGACCGCGTGGGTCAGCGCGTACAACGCGTCCGCTTGGGTGATGTTGTGCCGTCCGGCGCTCTTAGTGAATCTAATGGCCACACCCATATGGTACTACCAAACTCGGGGCGGGTCAACCGACGCGCGCGGTCGCGCGGAAGGGAACGCGTGCGTTCACGCGGCTACGGGGAGGGGCGAAGGAGGAATCATGAACCCCACCCCGGATACCCCGACCCCGACGCTCACGATCTACACGACGCCGAACTGCCCGTCGTGCCATCTCACACGCCAGGCGTTGGATCGCGCTGGCATCACCTATGAGGTGGTTGACCTGAGCGGGCGCCCGGATCTCGTCGAGCAGATGCGCAGCGAAGGACTGCTGCAGGCTCCAATCCTTGACGATGGCACCTCGAGGAGCTCCGGTTTTCGCCCCGATCGGATTCGCGCGATCGTCGATGCCGCTACGCCGGCACACCTGACTGCTCGAGGAGCTCAGGTCCATGTGCCCGCTCCTGCAACCGAGGTGCATGCTCATCAAGGCAGGGCACTGTGAAGAAGGGCCTGGGAGTCTTTGTCGTCGCGCTCTTTGTGCTTCCTGGCGCGGCTCTGATGCCACTTGCGATGCTCAGTGAGTCGAATGCGCATACTGGGAACGCTCGAGGTGGGAGTGGACGAGTGTCGGGCGTGCCTGAGGAATACCAGGACGCGGTGTGGCGCGCTGGCCAAGCGTGCGACGTTGTGTCGCCGTCTCTGATTGCGGCACAGGCTGATCACGAGTCGGCACACACGTGGGATCCGCGGATTACGAGCCCAGCGGGGGCTCAGGGGATTGCTCAGTTCATGCCGACCACGTGGGCTACCCATGGGCATGATGGGGATGGAGATGGGCGAGCTGACATCACCAACGGGGCTGATTCGATCTATTCGCAGGGCCTGTACATGTGCGAGCTCGCCAAGAGTGTCGACTCGTGGCTCGCGGCAGGTCTCGTTTCGGGTGATCGCGTCGATTTGACTCTTGCCGCGTACAACGCTGGCCCTGGCGCCGTGCGTTCCTGGGGTGGAGTTCCCCCGTTCAAGGAGACACAGGGGTATGTGAAGGCTATTCGTGAGGCGCAGGCTAGTTTTGTTGAGACAGTGACCTTGGAGCCCTCGGGCGACGGCACACTTCTTGCGCAGGCGCGTACCCACATGGGTACTCCCTACGTGTGGGGCGGAACGACACCTGCCGGAGTCGACTGCTCGGGGCTCATCGTGCTGTCTTATGCCGAGCTCGGCCACCCGTTCCCAGCATCGGTGCGCACGGCCGATCAGATCACCAAGTACTCTGACGCGGCACCGATCGCCCGCGATCAGCTTGTCGTTGGCGATATGATCGGGTTCTCACACACGCCGGGAGGCTACGTTGACCATATCGGTGTCTATGCCGGCACAGACGCGGCTGGGCACCCGATCATGGTGCATGCACCCGACGTGGGAGGCGTCGTCGAGGAGACGCGCCTCGATACACCGTATTGGCAGGGTATGACGTGGTGGCCGATTCGCCGGACGGTGTGAGATGGACGCAGGTGTGCATGCGATGGGGGATGATCACGGTATGAGCATCGACGACGAGTCTCACCGCAAACCGAGCCCGTTCCGGTCCGCGCAGGAGAGCAGTGACCCAGTGGCACCTCGCGCCTTGTCGATTGACGAGGAGTGGGCGGCGATCATGGCCCTCGAGGAGGAACGGGGCCGCGCACACGCAGCTGAGTCAGTACCCGTGGCATCACCAGCACCTACACACGAGGATCTGAGCTACCTCGAACCGATCGTTTACCCGAATACGAACGCCCCGGTGAATCCATGGCGCACCCATGGCGTCATAGCCATGCCGGAGAACAACGGGTGGCGTTGGAGGTGGTGGCGCTTGTGGGCGCTGCCGAGTCTGGCGTTTCTTACGGTCGTTACTGTCGCCGTTGTGCGGCTCTATGGGCTTGCGGTCGACCGTGGTGATCCCAAGTCACTGATCGTGCCTTTCCTGTTTCTGGGGACTCTGTGGTGGAATTGCTTGATCCATGCCCTGTATGTCACGTGCGTCAGGCGCATGAATCCGTCCATCAGCTTTCATGTCGGCGCGGCGATCGCCGCTTTCGTGGTGTCCTCAGTAGCGGCGTTCGTCTGCGTGTGGGTGTTCGTGACGGCCGTGAATCTTGGCGTGGTGGCTGGTGCGTAAACGGCCGATATCACACCAACCCCGCACCTGCCCTGACGGCAACCGAAAGTCGCCAGAAACAGGGTGCAGAAACCAGGTGCAAAACCAACGGTGCACAACGGTGGTACTCAACCGTTTCAACACCACCGGTCAAAGTCAATGAATGGAGTGGGCGGATGGCGACCATCGGGTATGCGCGCGTGTCAACACGCGAACAGAATACGGATGCGCAGGAAGCAGAGTTGCGGGCAGCCGGCGCACAGCGGGTGTTCGTCGACCACGGCGTGAGTTCTCGGCTCGAGCACCGTCCCGCGTGGGATGCATGTATGGAGTACCTGCGTGAGGGAGATGTCCTTGTTGTCCGTGCGCTGGATCGGTTGGCAGGCTCGGAGAGAATCGCGATCGACGTGATCCGGGATCTGGGCAAACGTGGAGTGCGGCTCCGGTCGCTGACCGAACCGTTCCTGGACGTCGACGCGTCCACGCCGATGGGGGAAGCGATCATTGGGATCATGGCCGTGCTGGCCCAACTGCGGGTGTCGACGATCCGGGAGAACACGCGCAGAGGTCTCGCGCATGCTCGAGCTGAGGGGCGTATTGGTGGGCGGCGGCCGCGAGTGACTGGGGATCGCCTGGAGGCTGCTGAAGCGATGTTTCAGGCGGGAATGACGCATCAGCAAATCGCATCGACGTTGGGGGTGCATCGGTCGACGGTGACGCGAGCACTCGCCAAGCGCAGGCAGGAGCGCGAGCTCGGGGGCGCTTAGAGGGTGGGTCCCTGACCTTGTTGCGGGGGCACGGAGCTTGGGCTGGGAGTAGTCGGCAGCGACGGGTGCGCAGAGCGTGTGGGCGGCAGTGTGGGCTGTGGGATTGCTCGCAGAACATCGCGCAGTCCTCGGGGCTGATCGTTGCGTTGATCGTCGATGTCGTCGGCCCAGGCGCGGAAACGCTGTTGGATCGCGTGGAGCTGTGGGGCGTTGACGCCGTAGGCGGATACTTGTGTCAGGGTGATGTTGCGTGCCCCGCGCAGGCATTCTGTGAAGAATCCTGCATCGAAGCCTGCGTCGCGTTCCTGCAGGAGCTCGATGAGGCGCGCGTCGGTGATTGTTCTGGTGGATCGGATCTCGTCGACGTCGAGGTAGTCGCGTGGGTAGCTCCTGGAGTAGAGGGCGCTGAGTTTGTTGCCAATGGCGTCCTCGAGGGTGAGGACGGGGCCGATGTCGAGGCGTACGGGTGTGTGGGCGCGCCAGTCGATAGCGAGATCGACGCTGAGTGGAGCTCCGTGTGGTGGGGTGACGGAGAGCTGGGCGAAAGAGGGACTTCTGCGTTCGACGGTGACATCGTAGTTGTTAGCGGTGAGGTGCTCGATGAGGCTGTCTACTGCGTGGGGAAACCGCGCGGAGGCTTGCATGACCGTGAACAGGTCAATGTCGTTGGTGGGGCGCTGTGTCATCCCGTGTTCACGGATCGCGCCCGAACCAGCGAGGGCGAAGTCCGCGTCTGCGAGGACCTCGAGCGCGCATGCGATTAGCTGGCGTTGCGTCTGCTGTACAGAGCGAGCCATTTGTTCCTCCCACGCAACGCCGTGAAGCGGTTTTCCCAGGCGGCCGTGATCGCAAGGTCAAGGCGCAGCGTCGGCCACATGTCGGTAAGGATGTCGCGGTTAAGGTAACGGCATTGGTCTTCCACGCTGCCCTCACCGATGACGCATTGGTAGACCGTCGTTCGCTCGCCATCGTCATCGAGGTTAAAGGAGCCGTCCCCTGGCGCCCAGCTCAAGCGCACGGGGAGATGCACGAGACCCGTGGATGGACCCGTGAGCTCATCAAGCGACACGGGAACACAAAAGGGTTTTGTATCGCGGTATGTGATCCGCCCACTCATGACAATCCCCTCTCGTGACTGCGATCTGGCAGCCTGCTCGTGTGTCTAGTTTAGCCTGCGATGGGCGGTGGGGTGGCAGCCCACCGGTCTGCCACCCCACCATCTAGTCACGGGAGGGTTGGGCCGCTGATGAAGAGGACGAGCCCGAGAACAACAACGGTGAGTGTGTTTGTTCCGATGATTCGGCGAGGGCCTCGTGTGGTCATGATGCGTATGCAGGCGACGATGACGAGTAGGGCGCCGGTGACGCATGTGAGCGCCCTGTAGTTGCTGTCGTCGGGACTGTGGGCGGCGAGGTACGTTGCGCCGGCGTAGATCGCTGCAGCGACCGCAAGGAAAATACCAATCCCAACGACCTGATAGACCATGGTGGGAAAGCCACGCCGCGGTGCGGATCCCGGGCCATGGCCGGGGCGCATCGCTGGCAGCGTGGTAACCAAGTATCCGGTGAGGGCAATGACAATGCCGCACGCGATGTGAAAGAGAATGACGCTGTTCATTGATGTGTCCTTTCGGTTGAGTAAGTCGTCAGGCTTCGGCGTCGGGAGTTCGGGTGGACGCTTTGGGGAGGCGGATTGGATCGGGGAAGCCAGCCTTGGTGAGCTCGGCTTTGGGCCAGCCGATCGTCGTGGCTGCCTTGAATGCGCTGCGATAGGCCGCGATGGTTTCGTCGAGGGTGCTGTGAGCATCACCGAGTGCACGAACCGCTGCCTCCCGGTCTTCGTCTTTCTTGAGCAGCTTGTGTAGAGGATCCATGTGTGTCCCTTCGATTAATGGCACCACCGGGTGTGGCACCGGGTACTAGTGCCGTGTCGCTGTGCGCGCACAAGGAGGATAAGGACGCAAGGAAGCTCCTGCGGGCCGGGCGAATGAGCGGGGCGACGCGGCAGCCGTGCCCCCTCCATTGGGGGCACGGCCCCACCCCAACCAAACCAAAACGACATGAGCGCATCGGGCCCGTGTTGTCTCCCAGCGTTTCGTCTGTTCACTCGAGCGATGCGAAGGCAACAAAAGCGTCGGCAAAGCACGCAAAGATCGGCCCGAAAGAGCGCGGAGCGTAAGCGTCGAGGGCCCGGACGAACCGCATTCGCGGTCCGCCCGGAACGAAGAAACTGGGCTGAGTTTTCGGGTGCGAACGTCAAGGTTGTGTCCTTGCACTGTCATGCGCGGTCTTCGCTGTATCCCACTACCTGAGATTCGCATAGCAAGCTGTATAATACCGATATCGGTATTAAGCTTTTGGCGTGACGCATATGGCGTCGCGTGGCACACTGGAAGTGTGGTCCGGTGGATCGCTGCGCTGGCCTGAAGAACGTGTGAGGAGGGCGGGTCAGATGAGTAGTGAAGCGGTGTCGCATTCTCGGATGGCTCGCAGGGCGCGGCGGTCGGTACGTGGGGTTCAGCGGTCTCGGTTGCTTGTGTCGTTGACGGCATCGGAGCGCGCTCTCATTGAGGAGGGTGCTCGCCTTCGTGGCGTGTCGATGTCGCGGTTTGTGGTAGAGGCTGCGCTGCATCCGGTGACCGCCTCGGATGGGGTTGCTGGGGCGCCTCATGTGGAGGAGTTGATTGAGTTGTTGCGTGCCTATCGGCGTCAGCTTGAGGGCGCGATGACAAATTTGAATCAGGTTGCCCACCATGCGAACGTGATGCGCGAGGTTCCCGAGGATTTTGCGTCTGTCGTGTCGAGCGTGGCCGATACGATCGAAGACATCAACGCCAGGCTCGATGGGGTTCGGCGATGATTCCTAACATCGTCACGGGCGGGGATACCGGGGGGCTGATGCGCTACCTGGTGGGACCGGGCCGGGCCAATGAGCACGAGAATCCTCACGTGATCGCGGGCTCGCGTGACATCGTGCGCAAGTGGGGCGATTGGGAGACGATCAGTGTCTCGCAGGCCAGTGAGATCGCGACGCGCCTTGACGCGTATATGCACGAGACAGGCACCTTCCCCACAGGCAAGACGCGTCGCTTCAATCCGGCCACCGGAGCGGTGGAGTGGAATGGAGAGATCGAGGCCAACCATGTCTGGCACTGCTCCCTCTCCCTGTCGCCGGAGGAAGCTGCCTTGGGTGATGAGGTCTGGGGACGCATCGCCTCGGACTTCATGGACACGATGGGCTTCACGGGGTCAGACGGGAAGGCACCGTGCCGATGGGTCGCGATCCATCACGGGAGTGCGAAAAACGGCGGGGACCACATTCACATCGCGGCGAACGTTGTGCGTGAGGATGGCACGAAGTGGAGTCCGTGGTACGACCAGCGGCGGGCTCAGAAGGCATGCAACGTGCTTGAGCACCGCTATGGACTCCTGGTGGTGGAGTCACGCGAGCGCGGCCGCGGCTCGAGGTGTGATAGCGCGGCCGCGCAGAACGCCGCGAAGCGCGCGGGAGCTTCGCGCACGGATCGCGCGGTCCTTGAGGAGCGCCTGCGAGCGGCTGCGACGGCCGCAGCGAGTGAAGCTGATTTCGTGCGGCGAGCTCGTCGCCTCGGGGTGCGTCTGCACCCCCGGTTCGCGCGCGGGCGCACCGACGTCATTGTCGGTTACAGCGCGGCACTACGCACCGAAGACGGGCAACAGACACGCTGGTGGGGCGGCGGGCGGATCGCTCGCGACCTGACGCTGACACAGCTGCGCACGCGGTGGGAGGATACTCCGACGAGCGCCCTCGAGGCCGTGGAGGCGTGGAAGGGGCATTACCCGAAGCACGCGCCCTACGATGGGCCGCTGTGGGAGGACCGGATCCGCGCGCTCGAGAGTTTCCGCGCGCACCTCGAGCAGCTGTCCCCCACGGATCGCGTGGGACTTGCGAACGCATCCGCCGACGTCGCGGGACTCCTGCACGCCCAGGCGGTCACGGCTCGCACGTCGGGTGGGCGGGACATGCTTGAGCGCGCGGCCGTCCAGGTGGGCAGGTGCGCGCAGCTCAAAACACGGCCGGCCGACAAGCGCCTGGTCGACGTGGGTGCCCGCATGGCCTCAGATCTGGCACTGTCGATCGCGGCCGCGACGAACCCCCGCATGGCGGCCGTCGCTCTCGCACACGCGACCGTCGATCTCGTACAGGCGATTGCGGATCTGCATGAGGCTGCAGGCCAGGCGGCAACCGCCGCAGCGATTGAGCGCGACGCGCAGGCGATGTTTGATCGCGTCAACACATACCCGCGCGTCGACGTTGACGCTCTCACGTCTGCCTATGAGCGTCTTGAGCGCACCTCCGCGCCCGCACAGCGTGAGGCTGTACCGCCTCCTCCCCCGCCGACGGCTCCCAGGGAGGACAGTGCGATCGCCCGCGGCGCCCAGGCCCTCGCCGACGCGTCGGCTGATGATGCCCTTCGCCGTGTCCGCACCGTACTCGATGCGGCCGGCATGCCGCTCACCTCTTCTCAGCCTCACGCCGCTCGGCCGGGTATTCCGCGCGACGTCCTGGGTGGTCAGCCGCGCACGTTCAAGCCCGCAACGATAAGCATGGATGAGGCCCAGCGGCTCGCAGCCGAGGCCGCCCAGCGGGCACAGCACAAGGACAACGGCCGTACCAGGTAAGCCCCTCTGCTCCTCTGCTGTGCGTGTACGTGTTCACGATGAGTGGTGAGAGGGGCCCGCACGTGGGCGCCTCCGTACCGCTGGAGGGACACCATGGACACAACCGCAATCGACGTCGGCCGCAATGAGCTTGCACGCCTCGGACTGCAACCTGGCGCACGACACCCAGATGTAATCGATGCCACGCCGTTCCAGTACGAGGATTCCACGATGTTCTACGACTACTGGACATTCAACCGCCCCACCGTCATCAAAACGAGCGAGAGCGGTCGCCTCCTCGAAGCAACCGTATACGATCCCACGACAAATGATGACGAGCAGGCAATCCCCATTGTCGGGGAGGCAGCGTGTCAGGAATATGTTCGCCAGGCTGTTGCCTGGGAGAGTGAGGATGCAGATCGTATTCGCCATGATGCGTGCGTGCGCAGCGTCCTGGCGCGCATCACCGAGTTAGCCGAGGACAACCCCGCCCTCACTACATGGGCGCTCGCACACGCTCCCGTCGTCGACATCGACACCGAGAATCTCACCCTCACCCTCACCGATCTCGACGGCAACCCGATGATCGACTTGCATACCTCTAGGATCGCTGGTGGTGGATGGGCCCGCCTCCCCGGGCATGCATTCGATGACCTGGACAGCATCATCAAAAGTCCGACGCTCCGCCACCTCGCCCACATGGTAGGAGCGCAGCGCAAGCAACTCGCCTCATTCCTGCGTTCCCTCTCCACGGAGCTCGACGACATCCTCAGCAAGGCTCAGCATGCACCAGGAATCCCCACGCTCACCGGAGCGATCGAGGCAGCGAGAAACACGCCGGAGGCCGCCGAGTCCGACGTGCGAAGACCCAGAAGCATGCCGAGCGATCTTCTGGGCAGTACTCCTCCGCGTATCACGGAACCCATGCCAACAGTGCCGACGACGTCCATGCGATGGGTTCCACCTGTGGCGACGTCCAGGTCAGAGGGACGGTCACTGTGACAGATGACATTCTCGAGGATGTTCCACCCCTCGAGGTTCAACCTCCGCACTCAGATAATGACGAGATGGCCCCACCGGAGGAGCGCACGCCCTACTATCCGAGCGTGGACCAGTTCGTCGAGCAATTTCTGGTCCAGATTTATGACCGTCCCCTCGGGCATGGTCTCACGTGGTGCTCGGAGTGGTGGAAGCACGCCGAGGCGAACTTCTATCTCACGGCGTTATGGCACTCGTGGGAGGGACTTCGAGCAAGCGGAGAAGCAACCGCCATGGCCACATGGAGTGTCCAGGGCTCATCCCCGCTCGCGCGGG
>ERZ772945.1062-NODE-1062-length-20362-cov-9.221155_pt1 | contig 20362 bp, 18 predicted proteins | sample MGYA00511681_ERZ772945 | MGnify/ENA primary metagenome ERZ772945 (study PRJEB29015, sample SAMEA2737943) | human oral metagenome | biome: human oral; feature: human-associated habitat; material: dental | place: China | collected 2143 ...
GGGAGGAAAGACACTCCACGTCTTTCCTCCCTTTCACAATCAGCCATACTTGAATGGTAGCTACTTCGTGCCAATGCTGCAAATTTTTAATAAGGTTTTTCCTCGAAATGGCTTGAAACACGCAGCAACGATGCGGTAGACGGTCAGCTCGTCCTTGTAGATGCCGATGGAGCGCAGTCCCGTGTACTTATATTCCTATCATCGTTTTAGAGAGCCACAATGCGAAAAGGGAGGAAAGACACTCCACGTCTTTCCTCCCTTTCACAATCAGCCATACTTGAATAAATCAGCCACACTTGAATAAAACAACTCGACTCCTTTCCTTTTTGGAGGTCAGGAGTGAATGGCCGACTTTAACTTCCGTGAATCTCTACTTCTCCAACGCCTTTCTTCTTCGTCTTTTTCTCCTCGACTTTCCATTCTTCCCACTCAATCAGTGTGTCAGAGAGGCCACGGGTGGCGTGCTTGCCGGTACCCGATCCGTTCTTAGTGAAACGCGTCTCGGGATTGAAGCGCACGCGCACACCCGCGATTTGATTGGCCGTTACGTCTTCTTTCCTCTCTGAGCCGCCTTTCACTGCCACGGCTGTGAAATAGAACGAGCCGATGCCGTCGAGCTTCACCGAACGACCCTGCGACATGTAATCGGCCATGATTGGAGCCAACGAGGTAAGCACAGCACGCACGTCGGCCGGACTGACGGTCGACTCGGCGCCGATGCGCTTACACAGTTGTTCGGTACTCACGGGGCTTCCCACCAGCACGGATTTGGGATACCACTTCTTGTTAATCTTCATCTGAATTCTCTTCCAAAAAGCCATAATTAGAATTGTTTTGTGCTTACGTCTGAAATTGGGGCACCGACGGAGGGATATAGCGTCAGCCGAGTGGCGAACTCCCTCGCTTGGGAAGGGTTGTGCGAGGCTTCTGCGACGAGGCGTTGTCTAAAGTAGGACTACATACCATCTAAAGTAAGACTACACATCATCTAAAGTAGGACTACACCTCGTCTAAAGTAGGAGTAGGCAAAACCTATCCTCAGAGTTGGCATTGCCAGCCTTACAACCGCCTGTCCACTTTCCTCTCTACGCCCTCCGTCTTTGCCCCTTTTTCATTCATAAGCGAGTGAATAAATATGTTAACTAAAAATAATTCTTTCTTTATCTTATTCGGCCATCGCCCATAGGGCGATAGCCTTTGTTTTTCTTGTGTTATGGTTTTTCCTCAATCGTTTCTACTGATATTCGTAAAAATAGGGTAGCTCTGTATGATAAAATTCTCCACTGAGTCCTATTGTTGGAGATGGTGTCAGGTTTACGAAAATGGTTTGCCCGTAAGTCCCGTTATATTCATACTTTGTACTACACCAACAAAGAAGCTTGCCATTTCCACTCGCAATACGACTATCATTATCGGTTGGACAGAGCACTGAGGGTGCGAAAAAATAATCGCCAATATTGGCAGGAACACCCTGAGGAAGAGAGGTCGAGTAACCAAAATAATTACTATTATTGTTGTATCCAACCTTATTCGTTCCATCAGGAGCTGACCACGTGGCAAATCCGGGGATATTGGCCCGCTTCTTAAACCATACGCCTCCGGAGCAGATGCTGGCAGGCATGGTGGGCGTGGGTACACGGCGGACTGCATAAACCGCAGTCAGATCCAAATGAGGGTCGCCTTTCTGAACATACCATAGTGCCTCATTTGTATTGGGACCCATAGTCGCAACCCACCAACTTGCCGGCGCGTAATAAACCTTTATTTGCTTTAAATCGGTAGATATCTTTTTGTTTTTGCCAGCAGTAAGGGCAAGTGTAGGATACTCTCGTTTAAAGGTGACGCTTTTGGTTGTGTATTGGTCATATACAGAATATTCGATCGTGACGTTGTGATAGGTTCCGGGCGGCACCACCATAACAGAGGAATTGGTTTCTTTTGTTGCCGCAACGGGGAGGACAAAGCCGTTGGTACCACCGCCGTTCAATTTGAGCGTGATACTGCGGTTAGCAGGCGTAGGAGCGGGCCGCGAACCAAGGTCGATACCGCTGTCGTCGAAATTGAATTGTCCCGAAAGGGCCTCGTCGGCGGTTATTTTTATCTGAGTCAGCTTGACATAGGCTGAAAAATAAATAGTAGAATAAGGAAGGAAAGTGATATACGATGCCTTATGGTCGAGGGTGAAGCGATAATCTACTCCTTCTGCTGTATACGTCTTGTGCGCCGTAGCGGTACCGCAGTCGCCGCTCTCACCGAGATGCGAGGCGTCATTGGGGGTAGTTTGGTTTTGTTGCGCTTTAATCGTCACCTTGTCGCCTGTAGTGCTATTCTTGCCCGTGTAGCGCACGGGATAGTTCGGAGCGGTGTAGTTGCCGGCAAATGAGAAGCTGGCCGTGGCTGCACGCTTCACGGCCGTGGGGGTCGTGGGGTTTGGCACGAGTTTCGAACTGATGTTGTTCTTGGTGTCTTGTATCAATGTGCCGTTGTTCACCCAGAGGCGGTCACCCTCGGTCCAATAGAAGTCAATCCCCGAGCCGTCGTATTCGGCGGTAGTGCGGGTAGCTCTAGTATTGGGCATGACGAACGTTGTCAGGCCGTCTGTCTTGTTCTCTTGCTTTTGTTCTTGCTTGCCGGTCGTGTCTTCGCTGGCGCAGGCTGCGGTCAGGAGCAGTGTGCTCACGGCAAGCAGGGATAATGTGTTTGTTTTCATCTTCTGTTCTTTTTTAGTCATTGAAACGTTGTATTACTGTAAGCCCCACGGTTGCGGAGTTTCTTCCTCTTCCTCGAAATCATCGTAGTAGCCGCGCTTTGCATCACTGATGTCGTTTCCGTCATCACCGGCTTTGTTGTGCCCGCCGCTGTAGGAGACTGCAGTCAGCAGCGACTGACCATCGAACTGGGTAGCGACAACCTCGATTGAAGGACTCACATACCGCTTTTTCTCGAATTCTTCTTTCTTCATAATCTCTAATTTATAGGGTGAATATATTTATCGTCTGTATGTAGGGACACACGGATTGTTCGTTCCTATATTTTGATGCCTTATTTCGTTCATTTTTTGCTCATAAAGGGACACGAAAAAGCGAACAAAGGGAACTCCTGTGAGCCCTTTGTTTATAGGGGTTACGCGCTCCTCGCGCGCGCGTACGCGAAGACGTTTAGACGTCAGGTGCGTTAAGTGTGTGTGTGTGTGTTAGCAAATTATTTGGATTGACCAAATAATCGACGCAAAAAGATGCAAAGAATTGCGAAATTCTTTGCACGTTATGATGCTGCTGATATGTCGTTGCTAACTTATTCACGGCGGCAAAGTTATAACAAAGTTTTGAAACTGACAAATAATTGGAAAGGAAATGTTCATTTCATTGCTCGCCCGAAACAAAACAACTTGCCCCAACGCCGTGTTTCATTCAGCGCGATAAGTGAAAGCCGTTGTCCCCGTGTTGCGCTTAAAGAATTTGCAGAAAGTGCTGAGTGAGGGGAAGGAAAAGTCATGAGAGATTTGCTCCAACGTTTTCTCGCTGTATTTTAATTCTACTTGAATGGCGGTTACCGTGGCACGATCAATCCATTCTTTGGCCGTGCTGCCTGTTTCTTTTCTCACCACCATGCTGAGATGGTGCGCCGAAACACAGAGCTGTTTGGCGTAGAAACCGATGGAATGTTGCGTTTTGGCATGAACATTCACGAGTTGTGTGAAGGCTTCGGTGAGTTTTTTGTTGCGCGACCATTGTACACTGGGCAACAGGATGTCGCTTTCATACAGTTTTTGTGTAAAGAGATTTATCGCCACAAACAAAGCGTTTGTCGTGGTGGATTCGGTGTGCGGACCGAGCAATTTCACCGTGAGCAACGTTTGCAAGATCTTGCAAAACGTATTGTTCTCTTCCGCTGTGAGGGTTGCTTTAAAACAGAGTGTGGTGCTTTTGAATATAGATGGTAAATTACCGCCGAACATCAAGTTGACATATTCTTCGGTGAGCATATATCCATCCATGGCGAGGTCGTCGCTAAACTGGTCGTCTTCGATCACGGCCCCCCAGTTTACGAACAATAATTCGCCGGCCTTGCAGTGATAAGTGTGACCGTTGATGGTAGGCGAAAACCATCCCTCTCGCACGACTGCGACACGTGCGCAATCGGCTCTTACCGGCATTCGGTTGCCGAGAAAATGTTTAAAGAAGGCCGGACTATGGGTAAAAACACTGTAGTTCTGCGTTACTGAATAGTCGTTAGGAGCTGTTTCTTGCAGCTCAAGCAGCATGTCAGCCACCTCCTTGAACGAGGCGTACGACGTATGCGCTTTTCTTTTCTTTGTCATGCAATCTGTTCTTTTGCGTTACAATGATGGGGTTGCGACAACTTATATTTTGTATTCAAGTGGTTTGTTCTCTACAAGTTATTTCTTTTCGAGTATAGTGAAGGTGTTGTCTGCACCCCGAATTTTCTTAAAAAAGTCTACCTATTGAGATGAAATGTTGCGCATGGTGTTGCGCGTGGCTCTGCGAGCCGTTTGTTGTTGCGTTATAAGCGCAAGGAGCGTGGGTTTAGTCGTGCCCACAGCTCCTTCTTGTCTGCTTTATTTCGTGCAGGCACAAGCCGTCCAAGGTTTTAACTCCTTGAAGAAGTCGTGACCTTTATCATCGACCAAAATAAACGCGGGGAAGTCCTCAACGCGTATTTTCCACACGGCTTCCATGCCCAATTCCGGGTATTCCACGCATTCAATGCTCTTGATACTGCTCTGCGAAAGCACGGCAGCCACACCACCGATGGTGCCCAAATAGAAACCACCGTGTTTCTGACAAGCATCAGTCACCACTTGGGTTCGATTGCCTTTCGCAATCATCACCAGCGAACCGCCATGCTCCTGGAACTCGTCAACATACGGATCCATGCGGTTGGCAGTGGTTGGCCCCATCGAACCACACGCATATCCTTCGGGGGTTTTGGCAGGACCGGCGTAAAGCACCGGATAATCCTTGATGTACTGCGGCAAATCCTCGCCGGCATCCAAACGTGCTTTGAGTTTTGCGTGCGCAATGTCGCGTGCCACAATGATGGTGCCTTTGAGACTGACGCGCGTACTAACGGGATACTTTGTAAGCTCAGCGCGCACAGCATCCATGCCCTTGTCTAAGTCAATCTCCACCCCTTTAGCGCCCTCACCCGGCTTCCGGTACTCCTCAGGAATGAGTTCAGAGGGGTTCATATCCATTTTTTCAATCCATATACCATCGGCATTAATCTTGGCTTTGATGTTTCTGTCGGCCGAACAGCTTACGCCCATCCCGATGGGACAGCTTGCACCGTGACGCGGCAGGCGAATGACACGCACGTCGTGAGCGAATGCTTTACCACCGAATTGCGCACCAAGTCCAATCTTGTGAGCCTCGTCAAGCAGCTTGTTTTCCAAATCAATGTCGCGGAAAGCACGTCCCGTCTCGTCACCGGTCGTGGGCAGATCGTCGTAGTACTTGATTGAACCCAGTTTCACAGTGAGCAGGTTCTTTTCTGCCGAAGTACCACCAATAACGAAGCAAATGTGATAGGGCGGGCAGGCTGCCGTGCCGAGACTCTTCATTTTCTCCACCAAGAAGGGCAGCAACGTGCCCTCATTCTGTATGGTTGCCTTGGTCATAGGATAAAAATAGGTCTTATTGGCCGAGCCACCGCCTTTTGCAACCATCACAAATCGGTATTCAGCTCCTTCGGTAGCTTCGATGTCAATCTGCGCGGGAAGATTGCATTTCGTGTTCACTTCGTCATACATATTGAGCGGAGCGTTTTGGGAATAGCGCAGATTGTCCTCTGTAAACGTGTTGTAAACGCCTCGTGAGAGTGCTTCTTCGTCTTCAAAACCCGTCCACACCTGCTGTCCCTTCTCGCCGTGAATGATGGCCGTACCGGTATCTTGGCAGAAAGGTAGCACGCCTTTCACTGCCGTCTCGGCATTGCGCAAGAACTGTAATGCCACATACTTGTCGTTCTCTGATGCTTCAGGATCGCGTAGAATGCTTGCCACTTGCTCGTTGTGTGCGCGCCGCAACGCAAATTCCACGTCGTGAAACGCCTGTTGTGCGAGCAACGTCAACGCCTCTTTTGAAACTTTCACGATGGTTTTTCCCTCAAATTCGCTGGTCGATACGCCCTCTTTTGTGAGCAGACGATATTCAGTATGGTCTTCACCCAGTTGAAACATGGGAGCATACTTGAAATCAACTTTCTTTGCCATAATGTTTTTTGTTATGCTATATGTTCTTATTGCAGGCAAAGTTACAAAAAAAAGACGATATAGCTTTCGTCTTGTCGGTTAATTTCGAGCAAAAGATGGGACTTGTTTTGCCCCGATTACGGCGTGAAACACGTCTTGCCGAAGCGGTCTTACACTCAGTTTCTTCTTGTCATTGGACTTTTTTCTTGCGCCATCGTTGCTTTTGGCCTTTGCGAACCATTCCTATTTGCGAAATCGTAATGTATTGATAGCGTCATTCTTCTTTGCCTTATATCCTCCAAACTTGACCGTTAATGAAACACCAAGCTCACGATAGCAACCAAAGTGCATATTCACGTATTGCCCTTTGAAATCAATTTGAGGATTGATAGAAGAAGTCGCTAATAGATCATTGCAGAAAACATGCAAAACAGCTTGCTTCTTCCAGAATTGCCAACGAAACCCAATATCTATATTCCCAGAGCCGGGTAAATCGTAGATGGCTTGATGCGCTCTACTGCGTAGCATCCCATCAACAGTCAGTGACAAATCAGGTTTAGTACTAAGTGTAATCACATTACTCATTTGAGCCATCCCAAACAGGATAGCCCTATCAAACGGTATATCATAAAAGTCATCGCACTTCTCATGCATCCAAACCCCAGTTAATGTTAACCGAGCGTCTAACCACGAACCGAATCGGTGAGGAATAACTGCCTGCATAAAGGCTTGTTGCTGATAATTAAAGTTCACATACCTGAAAGTTTTAGCCAAACGGTCCGAACGTTGATAAGGGGTCTGTATAAAATAGTCGTCAACATAGTTGAACCCTGCCACAAAATGATATTTATTTTTCAGTATCCATACCAAATTTGTCTGGTATGATTTGGCCGGCTTTAGATAGGGGTTTCCTGTAATCTCATCATACCCACCATCACTATACACCGTAAAATTATTCATTGCCCAATATTCAGGATAGGTTCGATTTGTAGAGAAACCCATAACCCATATATTGCTTGGGGTGTGAACGTATGTCATGTTCAGTGTGGGATAGATGTTCCATTGATGCCATTGTGGTGAATGATAGTATTCCGCTGCTAATGAAGCATCCAAGATAAACTTATTGTTCCAGCTTTTCCCTAATCCCATATAAACATTGATGATGTCTTCTCTTTGACGCAAATAGCCCACTCCTACCTGGTTACGATAAGATTGTAGACTGTGGTTAAGAGACTGTTTGTACCAAACACCGTAATTCAAATTCCAGTTATTCCTTAATTGATGTTCCTCAGATAAGTAATAACGCCATACATTTACACGTTGATCGTTGTCCGCAAAGAAGTTAAAATTACCAGCAGGCGTAACGCTTTGCAGATCTTGTTGCTCGGGATCATGATAATAGGTGGTTTCAAAACCTGCTTTTAAGCCAAAGGGTGTTTGATAGTCTAACCTGATGTTATGTAGCCATATACGACGTGTAGAAAAGGTTCTGCCAATGATATTTCCCACATAGTCACTATAGATGTCACGATGATTGTAATTAGCCTGATAGGCCAATGATAAGCGATGTTCTTTTGCAAAGTCATATTCTGCACTTACACGGTAGTCGTGTCCAAACTGTTTGACAAGCTGTTCTTGATGATTTTCTATCTCATATATTGAGCCATCGTTGAGCTTATGCCGAGATTTTTCATCTGTAACCTGAAATGCGCTACCATGACTATGGAGATACATGGCATCCAAGGTAAGTTTCCCTCTATGGTAAAGAACTGCTGCACGCTCACCGAACATGGCATGATGTTTCTGATTATAGGCTGCATTCAATTCACCTTGCAAAGGCACTTCTGATGGTGTTCCATCTTTCAATCGAAGATTAATCAGTGCCCCACGGACTTGTGATTTTGCCGGAGCAGCATACATCACATCAGCCTTTTCGAGTCGATCAGCCGGCACACTCTTGAGTAGTTGCACCATCTGTTCCGGCATCAACGACATCACTTTCCCATTTAGAGCAATCGTTACACTTCGATTGGCCAGTTGATACTCGCCATTTTTCTCCGTAACGCCAGGCAATTCTTTGATTGCATCAAATACGTTGTCCACACCTTTCTTCTCAATAATGCGAGGCAAATCATAAGTTATAGCACTACCATGAACAACAGCCAACGGTCTTTCACCTTTAACCATCACTTCAGGAAGGCTTCTTATAACACTGTCAACGCTGATAGAGTCCGTTGGATTTTGAGCCGATGCCTGCTGAAAATACAGAAATGTTATCAGCATTGCAAGCAAAAACACATTTCTTCTCATTAGCTATCTTCTTTATATTCTAAAATATCTCCGGGAGTACAGTCCAAAGCTTTGCAAATAGCATCAAGCGTAACCAGCCTAATAGCCTTTGCTTTCCCTGTTTTTAAGATAGAGAGGTTGGCAGTTGTAATGCCAACGATATGAGATAATTCGTTTAATGAAATTTTTCGTTTAGCCATCATGACATCTAAATTTACTACTATCATACAAACACAACTTATATCGTTAGTTCATTTTCTTCTGTGACACTGACTGCCATTTCATACATGAGTGTCATTACAAGAAATAATAATGGAGAAATAATCATTCCACTGCTAAATTGAATTTCCCGCAGACCAAAAAGTATTTCAATATTTAAAGAGAAAAATTCAAAGAAGAAATCAGCAATCGTGATGCCCCATAAAAGTTTAGTATGCTGTCGGTTGAATATCTTTTTTATATCCAATTTGCCAAGGCAGCTAATCAAAAACTTCGAAGAAAGCGATATTAAGATGATCGTAGAAAGCGAATAGCATATTAATTCCACCCATTGTATGGTAAGCACCTTTGGAACTGCCGCCCATGCTATGGGACGGATTTGTGTACCTAAACCAACATTGATATGAATGGCATTCGTCCAACGTAAGAGTTGAAAAAGGAAAAGTAAAAACCATCCTGCCAAAAATATAAGTACCATACGGCAAACAATACTGATCACCTTCTCTCTTGAATTACGACACATTTTCATTGCTCAAAACGACACATTTGTTAATTAATAGGATGCTACAAAGATAAAGAAAACATATTAAATCACATAATATTTTTATCGTAAAACGATATATTTAATATGATTTAGCTAAAAACTGGCTGCTTATCGCAACACAGCGCTATGACTTTAACCCCCAATCGGCCATTAGAACCTGCACAGATTTTGCTTGATGGTTGGGCAGATTAGCTGCCACATTCTTAAAGGCGTAGCGGGCTACGCCAAAAGAAAACGGCAAACAAGATACCGACCAGCAAATAAAAGACGAATAAAGTGCACCATATTGCAGAGTGAAATGGTGCACTTTAGTGTGTAATCTGCGCTATATTGCAATGTAATATAGCACACTTTCTTCCTCAAAGCACGCTCGGGGCAGAAACGGGTTATTGTTGTTGAAGCAGAATGCCCACATCGCTGATGCCCGGAAGCATCTCGCGTTTCATGTAATGGCGCACGTAAACCACCAAACTATCACCCGCCTTCACCCGCACATCACGCAACCGTTGCTGATACTGAAAATAGCTAATGCCACCCGTTCCTTGCCGTCTGCCACGCCGATCAACCAAACTACACGTCACCGTGTCGCGGCTAATGGCCATAGAAGGATAGAGCATGCGGTCGACAACAAGGGTCAACGTCGTGAAAGGATAGTTGGCCGTGACCCGCAAACCCAAATCAAGGGTGTAACAACCAGCCTGCTGAAAACGCGGAATGTCATTGAATTTCAATGAGTCATTGCGTTCCCATCCACTCAACACGGTGTGCTGATAGCGGTCATACACACGCCTTTCAGAACAAGCCACGCACAGCATCGCGACACAGAGTGCCCAACCTATCCACCACCTTTGCATCACGATTCGGCAGGTTTTTGAGGACTATCGGCTGCGTCGGCTGCATTTTCGCCACGCTGAAAAGAGCGATTACGCCCCGCATGGGCACCATTATCAGCCATTTTTTCGCGCCGCTCAGCATGCGATTCGCCATCAACAGAAGCCGCAACAGCAGGCATTTCGCCCTTTTGCGTAGTGCCTTTTCCGGGTCGTCCCTCAGCATTGCGCTGTCCTCTGCGTTTATTTTTCTTGCGCTTTGCCTTGTCAAAACGATTAATATCGCCTTCCAACAAGTCCTTTGATTTCTTGGTTTCAACCACAGATCCATCACCTGTCAGCGACAAAGGTTTCTCGCCTTGCTTATTCAATTCGATGATAGCCAACGCGCGTTCGGCACTAATGGTCTCTAAGTTGACCGCCATCTTCTTATCCGTTGAATAGGTAATCTCGCCCGCTAAAATATCGGTTTTAAACTGATAGTAGTCGTTATCGGCCGTTTGCAACACAGCATCTTTCGGCGGCATGCACTTGCTGGCCTCCACATAGTCGTCCACTTCATAGTTCAAACAACACTTCAACTTGGCACACATGCCTGCCAACTTCTGTGGATTGAGCGAAATATCTTGAAAGCGAGCCGCATTGGTGCTCACGCTTACAAAGTTCTTCATCCACGTTGCACAGCACAGTTCACGACCACAAGGACCCGTACCTCCAATGCGTCCGGCCTCTTGTCGCGCACCAATCTGCTTCATTTCAATGCGCACATGGAATGCCGATGCAAGATCTTTAATGAGCTGCCGAAAGTCAACGCGCTCATCAGCAATATAATAAAAGATGGCTTTGTTGCCATCACCTTGGTATTCCACGTCGCCGATTTTCATTTGCAAGCCCAACTTTTTAGCAATCTGCCGGCTTTCAATCATGGTGGCGTGTTCGCGCGCTTTTGCCTCTTTATATTTCTCAATGTCCACGGGTTTGGCCAACCGATAGATGCGCTTAATCTCGTCAGACGATTTTAAATTGGCCTTTTTCAGTTGCAATTTCACCAACGACCCAGTGAGGGTTACGGTGCCAATATCGTGTCCGGGGCTGGCTTCAACGGCCACAACATCACCCTTTTTCAGGTCAAGTTTGCTCACATTGTGGTAGTAACCCTTCCGCGTATTCTTAAACTGCACCTCCACTAAATCGGTGCTTTCATCGTTACCTGGCACATCAGCCAACCAGTCATAGCTATTGAGTTGATGGTCTTGTCGGCCGCAACCACGATGGCATAAACCACGATCACAGCCCGAGGCAACCTTGAATTTCATATTTTTAAAGTCCATTATCTTCTATTTCTTAATCAATAACACAATCATTTGGAGGGCCAATTCAAAGAAAACAATCTTTGCATTGGCATTCTGTCCTATATCTTGTCGAGCCGTTTGCAGCAGCTCGCTAATGGGAATAACATTTGCTTCGTTGATAAATCGGGCGAACTTTTGCGAGAATTCTTCCTCCTCACGCGTCATATAACACAATGAAGGCTCGCCAAAGTTATACATAAAGTTCTCGCGCACCATGCGTAAACAATAGCTCAGCAAGCGGCGTTGCTTCTCGCGTCCATAGGTGGCTACAATCTCGCTCCAACGCTTTAGCTCTTTCACATTGCGCTGATAGGCCAAGCGCATGAGCATTTTAAACATGTCAAGGAACTGCGTATTCTCGCTGTTGACATCTAAACTCTCAAGGGCTTTAAGCCAATTTCCATTGGCTATGCGCGCAATGCGTTGCGCATCCTCGGGCAAAAGCGCACGCCGTTCCACTAAGGCTGCGGCCATATCGGCATCGTTAATGCGCTTCATGTCAATGCGCTGTGCACGACTTTTGATGGTATCGAGCAACAATTCGGGCTCTTCGCACACCAAAATAAAGACGGTCTGATGGGGTGGTTCCTCCAACAATTTCAGCAATTTGTTGGCGCATTCCACATTCATGCGTTCGGGAAGCCAAATGATACTCACCTTATATCCCCCTTGACTTGATTTCAACAAGAGCTTTTTAGCCAACACATCGCTCTCGCCTGCGCCAATAAGTGCCTGCTGATTAGCGGCTCCCATGGCCGTTAACCAGGTCTCAAGTGTAAAATAAGGTGAGGCAGAAAGCATTGTTTTCCATTCGCCAATGAAATCATCACTCACGGCCTTATGGTCGGAAGATGCACCCGAAGGCTTGATGACTGGGAATGAAAAATGTAGGTCGGGATGGCTATATTGATGCAACATGGCTTCGGCATTGCGGATAGAAGCCTCATCGGTAAGCAGAGACTTGCCCTCGTTTCGCTCGCCCAACAGATAGGAAGCGAAAGCCAAAGCCACAGCCATTTTGCCACAACCCACAGGACCACACAGCATCAATGTGTTGGGAATGCGCTGCTGTTGCGCCATGTTGCAAAGCCGATGGATGATGGCTTCTTGTCCGATGACTGCCGAAAATTGCATATTACACGAGTTGTTTTGCGATTTCGTAAACGCTCTCTACAGCCGAAACCGTATAGAAATGAATATTGGAAACACCTGCTGCATAGAGTTCTTTGCATTGTTCTACCCCCCAGGCGATGCCCAACTGCTTGGCATCTTCATCGGTCTTGCATTTCAACACCTCATGTGCCAAGGCCTCAGGCAGGTCACAATGGAAGGCTTTCGGCACAACAGTGAACTGCGAAAGCCTTGCAAAGGGCTTAATACCTGGGATGATAGGGAGGGTAATCCCCTGTGCACGGGCCTGCTCTACAAACGTAAAGAACTTGCTGTTATCATAAAAAAGCTGCGTAACGGCATATTGAGCGCCGGCCTCTTGCTTGGCTTTCAAATACTGAAGATCAAGCGCTATGTTGGGCGCTTCGTCATGCTTTTCGGGATAAGCCGCCACACCATAAGCAAAAGGATGCCCCGGATACTTCATCGATGTGCCGTCAAGAAACTGCCCATTGTTGAAGCGATTGACTTGCGAAATAAGCTCGGTGGTGTGGCGATATCCACCGGGAACGGGGGTAAACACACGGTCATCTTTAGCCTTATCGCCCCGAAGCAGCAAGAGATTTTCAATGCCTAAGAACTGCAAATCGAGCAATTCATACTCGATTTGCTCCGCTGTTGCCCCACTACAAATGACATGTGGAACAACAGGCAGTTGATATTTATTTTGAATGGCTGCGGCAATGGCTATCGTTCCGGGGCGACGACGCACACGATTGCGCTCAAATTGCCCATTTTCTAACGCACGATAAACATATTCACTGTGATGGGTTGTGATGTTTACATAAAGCGGATGGAGCATATTTAGACGGTCAATCGTGGCAAAAAGGTTTGCCGTTCCATAGCCTTTCAAGGGCGGAAGCACCTCAAAGGAAAAGTTATTGTGACCTTTATGCTGTTGAATGATGTCAATTACGTTCATACTTGCGATGCAATAGTGTTGCAAACTCCCATGCACAAGCCCACCCTTTTGCGCATAATCCCTAACAAAAAGCCTATTTATGGGTGAGAACTTTGCGCTACAAAGTTACGAAAAAAAAGGGAATATCCCGATATAATCCCGCATTTAGCATGAGAAAAGGCTATGCGTTTGCACAACACATAGCCTATAATTACTTTACTTTGTCGCCTCAAAGGCTCACCCATGGGGCTTCAATAGCCTCAAAATGTAACGGCTTCATAAGGCAGGTTGAAGACATCGGCCACCGCTTTAAACGTCACTTTGCCCTCAACAATATTCAAACCTTGATAGAGTGCCGCATCCGTCTGGCACGCTTTGCGCCATCCTTTATCGGCCAATGCCACCACATAACGCAAGGTAGCGTTGGTTAAAGCAATGGTAGATGTGTGAGGAACGGCGCCGGGAATGTTGGCTACACAATAGTGAAGAATGCCGTCAACCATATACGTTGGTTCGGAATGGCTTGTGGGATGCGAGGTTTCAAAGCAGCCTCCTTGATCAATAGCCACATCAACCAACACCGATCCGGGCTGCAACAGTTTCAGCATGTCACGCGAAATGAGCTTCGGAGCCTTATCGCCCGGCACCAAAACGGAGCCGATGACAACATCGGTGTGGGGCAACTCATGCTGAATATTGTAGGCCGAAGAATAGAGCGTATGCACATTCTTGGGCAACGTGATGCTCAAATCGTGCAACCGTTGCAAATTAATGTCGGTGATAACCACTTCGCATCCCATGCCCGAAGCCATGCGAGCGGCAGCCTCTCCCACGGTGCCTGCGCCTAAAACCAACACACGTGCAGGCGAAACGCCCGGCACACCGCTGATGAGTTTGCCATTGCCACCTTTGGTTGTCTGCAAATAATAAGCCCCATTCAATGCGGCCATACGCCCCGCAACCTCACTCATCGGGATTAAAAGTGGCAAGGAGTGGTCGGCCTTTTGCACCGTCTCATAGGCAATGCAAACCGAATCGCTGCGCAACATGGCCTCGGTGAGTTCACGTTCGCAGGCAAAATGAAAGTAAGTGAAGACCACTTGCCCCTGCCGTATGAGCGGATATTCCGCAGCAACCGGCTCTTTCACCTTCACAATCATGTCGGCAATGGCATACACCTCTTCGATAGTTGGCAACACCTTCGCACCGGCTTTACGATAGCTTTCATCAGGGAATCCACTCTTCTCGCCTGCTGATTGCTGCACAAACACTTCATGACCATGCGCCGTAAGCTCATAAACGCCGGCGGGAGTCATGCCCACTCTACTCTCGTTGTTCTTCAACTCTTTAGGAATTCCAATTTTCATAGGTCCTTCTTTTTTGGTTATTGTTAATGGATTTATGATAATGGCACAAAGATAGCAAATTATTTCGTTGCTTGTTATTCGGCAAACTATTTTTTTTGCACTGCGCAAAATGATGCCAACATCCGTCCGTTAACACAGATTGGCAGGCTCTTTTGCTAAGGTTTCCAAAGGCGATGCATCAAAAAGCAGCATCAAAAGCCCCACAAAAGAGCCATTGATGCTGCATTTACAATAAATAGAACAGGATGTTCTAAAGCGGATTAAAAGACGTAAGCAATGCCTACATTAATCACGGCTCTATCATAATCGCTGGTAAATTTATAATACGACTCTGCATTCAGGTGAATGTTATCGGTGATATGGTATTGCAAACCGCCACCCAAATTGAAACCAGCTCGCGTCTTTGATGAAGAGTTTGGACCATCATAATCGAAAGCATAACCCACAACCGAGAGGCCACCGAGGGGATAAAGCTTAAACTTATCGGTGATGTGGAAGATGTAATGCAGGTTAAGACTCATGTCCCAACCCGAAACATGATCGTCTGAAGGATAGAAATTCACGGCAGCTTCGGGGCGGAAGTGCCCGTCGATGTTGTAGCGTGCGAATGCGCCAATACCAAAATGTGGTGCGTCTGTCGCATAATCCAACTTGCCACCCACTTCCCATGTCTTACTCTGTGCCGAAGCACCAAGGCCCAAAAGAGCCAACACTGCTGTCAGAAATAAATGTTTCATTGTTCTTAAAAGTTTTTGAATGTTTGCACACTGCATCGCCTTTTGCCTGTCAGCCGTCGGCATTTGCAGCTTGCTTTTTAATTTATATAATCCTTGTTTTTATTGTTGTTATCACGTTCTGATGATGGCTACGCCAACAGTTCACCGTGCCTGTCATGCACCTTCGCCATCTGACTTTTTGCCGATTATCCTGCTCTGTCCTCACCCTCTGGGCGTGATTGTTGTGCAAAAGTAACGCTTTTCAAGCAAATGACGACACCATCCCCTTGATTTTTTATTTTTATTCCAGCCATGCCATCCCCTGTCACAGTCTCCCTTTCATCAGCTTTCCACCTTTAATCCCAATCCATCGTCAGCACTTACGCTGCGTTTGTCTGCCGCTTGGCCGGATAATCTGCCCTCTTTTCAGAGGCGTAGCAGATGCATTTGCAGGAACGCTGCACGGCGATGATAAAACGGAAAAATATCGTTCCCGCGCGGCGCGGCGACGATAAAATGGCAAAAATATTGTTCCCGCGCTGCACGGTGACGATAAAACGGCAAAGATATTGTTCCCGCGCGGCGCGGTGACGATAAAATGGCAAAAATATTGTTTCCGCGCTGCGCGGCGACGATAAAACGGCAAAATATCGTTCCCGCGCGGCGCGGTGACGATAAAATGGCAAAAATATTGTTCCCGCGCCGCGCGGTGACGATAAAACGGCAAAAATATTGTTTCCGCGCTGCGCGGTGACGATAAAATGGCAAAAATATTGTTCCCGCGCTGCGCGGCGACGATAAAAGATAAAAAAAATCGAGGGCAGAATACTTTGCAGTTTGTCCGTCGACAAGGCACATTTATCACTATCACAGCGCCGTCTCATGAGGCCGATTGGGGTTTAACAATCATTAAACCCCTCCATGTCACAAATGTTACCCTTTCAATTTTAGTCGAAACCCTACCTTTGCACGCAAATATTACAGAAACATTAAAGGATAATATGACAGAGAATCAAATGTTTTGTTTCCAATGTCAGGAAACAGCTAAGGGTACAGGATGCACCGTTCAGGGTGTTTGTGGCAAGAAAGCCGAAACCAATTTGTGGCAAGATTTGTTGCTCAGCGTCGTGCGTGGCGTAGGGACTATCGCCCATGAAATTGGGAAAGTGGATAACACAATATATAATAAGGTGGAGGATTTCATTCCCGATGCCTTGTTTTCAACCATCACCAACGCCAACTTCGACGATGCAGCCATCTTGCAACGCGTAGATACGGGCCTGTGGTTGAAGGCCGATTTGCTGAAAAAGGCCGAAGAACTCCACATCCGGTTACCGCAATGGAACGAAGTAACTTGGGGTGGCGAGAAAGCCGAATATGCCGAAGAAGGGAAGCGTGAGGGCGTGTTGCGCACCGAAAACGAAGACATTCGTTCGTTGAAAGAGCTCACCGTGCTGGGCTTAAAGGGCATGGCTGCCTATTATGAGCATGCAGCTCACTTGGGCAAACATCAAATAGAGATTATCGCTTTCATGTGTAAAGCGTCGCATCTTGTGACCAACCCCGACGCATCGGCCGACGAACTGTTGGCTTGTGTGATGGAAACAGGTAAGTTTGGTGTTGATGCTATGGCACTGCTTGATGCCGCAAACACCGGCGCTTACGGCAATCCCGAGCTCACAAAGGTAAACATTGGCGTGGGAAAAAATCCCGGTATCTTAATCAGTGGCCACGACTTGAAGGACATTGAGCAGTTGCTTGAGCAAACAGAAGGTACGGGAGTGGACGTCTATACCCACGGCGAAATGCTGCCCGCACACTATTATCCGCAGCTCAAAAAATACAAACACCTCGTGGGTAACTATGGCAACGCATGGTGGAAGCAAAAAGAAGAGTTCGAAACCTTCAATGGTCCCATCGTGTTTACCACCAACTGCATTGTGCCTCCCACACCGAAAGCCTCTTATAAAGACCGCGTGTTTACCACCAACTCGGCGGGTTTCCCAGGCTGGAAGCATATTCAGGCCGATGCCAACGGACACAAAGATTTCTCTGAAGTCATTGCCTTGGCCAAACAATGCAAGGCACCAACAGCCATCGAGCAAGGCGAAATCGTGGGTGGTTTTGCCCATGCACAGGTGTTTGCGTTAGCCGATCAGGTGGTAGAAGCAGTGAAATCGGGGGCCATTCGCAAGTTTGTGGTGATGAGTGGCTGCGATGGTCGCATGAAGAGCCGCAACTATTACGAAGAGTTTGCCGCACAACTTCCGAAGGATACCGTTATCCTTACAAGCGGATGCGCAAAGTTTAAATACAACAAACTCAACCTCGGCGACATCAATGGCATCCCTCGTGTGCTCGACGCAGGGCAGTGCAACGACTCTTATTCGTGGGCAGTTGTGGCTTTAAAGCTGAAAGAAATCTTCGGAGCCAACGACATTAACGACCTGCCTATCGCCTTTAACATCGCATGGTATGAGCAGAAAGCCGTCATCGTGTTGCTCGCTTTGCTCTATCTTGGCATCAAAAACATCCACATCGGGCCCACGCTTCCTGCATTTGTTTCGCCGGGTGTATTGAAAGTTTTGGTTGAGAACTTCGGCTTAGGTGGCATCACCACGGTTGAAGAAGATTTGAAAACCATGGTTGGATAATTTGAAAATTCCCTCATCAAAAAATCGCATCGGGCATAATGCTCGATGCGATTTCGTTTTTGTATAATATGTAAAGGCTTGCCGTGCAGCGCCAACGCCGCGCCCTTTTATTTCAATAAATGCGCCTTTATCTGCTCTTCAAACTGCTGTTTGTTCATTGCTCCCACTTGCATTTGGGGCTTTCCGTCTTTCGGAATGAACAGCAACGAAGGAATACTGCGTATGCCAAACAAGGCAGCCAATTCTTCTTCTTGATCAACATCCACCTTGTAGAAATCAATCTTCCCGGCATATTCCTTAGCCAACTCCTCCACAATAGGCGCGGTAGCCTTACAAGGTCCACACCAAGTGGCAAAGAAATCAATCACTACAGGACGTTCTCCCTGAAACACCCAATCATTAGGATGCTTCTCATAGTCCATAATATTCTGCTTAAATAATGCGGCTGTTAAATTCTGTACACCCATGTTCTTCTCCTTTTCTTGTTTAATATTCTGTTCTTGTTGCGCGGCTTTCGCTGGCTGTGACTTATTTTGTGCGCAAGCCATAAGCCCAAAAGTGGCGATGGTGAAAGCCCAAATGTTTATTCTCTTCATGCTGTCTTACGTTTAATGTCGCTCCTTTCTTTACGTACTTCTAAGTTTATGTTTGCAAAGATAGGTCTTATTTCCATGCGCAACAAGTTTTTCATGGAAAAATAAATCTATGAAACCATAGACAAAACCCTATCAGCCCTTTACTGCCCCCCCGCTCCTCTTGCTCCTACACGCCATGAACAGGCACCAAATGCCACTACCTCTCCCCCACTTTTTCTCCGCCATCCTGTCACTACACCCTCCCTTTCACCAACTAAAAGCAATGCTTTTGTAAGGCAATCTCGCCCATTTTATCCAACAATCTCTATCATTTTCCCTGCTAATTACATTGCTTTTAGTATGCATCGAGAGACATTATGCGTCGCAACCGCCACACAATCCTATCTCACAGGTATATTCCTCCACCCGTAACCCGTGTGGAATTGCCGTTCCTCCAGCCTGTTTAATCGTGTTTGTCGATATAGAAAAAGATTGGAACTCGGTGCATATTATATTCCAAAAGAGATGACGCTTTCGGTGGGGATGGACTAACAAGCGTTACGATAGCGATCTTGTTATGATGCTGGTGAATAATAATCTGTGTACAATCCACGTGATTTCATTTGATTGTGGAGGGTGATGTCGTAGCAATGCGTGCGATTTCATATATTGATGAGTAATGATGTTGTGTGCAATCCTCGTGTTATGTGCTGTGCAAATAGGGGTGTCGGACGATATAGATATGATATTGTTTGGTAGTGCATTATGATGTTGCGGACAATTCGTGCAAATTTGTTTGTTGATGAATGGTAATGTGGTGGGCAATATGCGCATTTCGCTCATTGGTAAATGGCAATACCGTATACCATCTGCACGATTTCACTCCGTGGCAAATGCCAATGGTGTGCTCAACCCCATCGGGGTTGTACTCTTGATAGCCCGGGGTTGCCGACAATAGGAGGTTACCCCGGGTAACAAGGTGTGTAGAATGCTACCCCTTGGGGGTTGTACTTTCTTTTTGTGTGCAATCAAATGCATCGCATATAACCATCCGTGGCGTTGCATCATCATGATTTACACAGTCACAAAAATGGGGATGATGGGGGCATGGTGTGGGGAATTAAAGAAAGTACAACCCCCAAGGGGGTAGGATTCTGTGGTAAACGTCGCCAGACAGGGTAGATTTCGCTGCGCTCATCAACCCTGCCCTTTCGAGTGTATAACCCCTTCGGGGTAACCTCCCCCGCGTCTTTCCACGCGCATGTCCAGCCATTTGTGGGGCGATTCCTCGTGGTGGTATTGCCTATACATCGTGTTGTCGCGCATCATCCCTATGGCATGGCGTGGTGATGAATGGTGATGTGGCGCGCAACCCCATGTGGTGATGTGGTCACGCCCCATGTTGTGGAATTATAATAAATGGACAATGATGTGGCAACCCCATCGGGTGGCGTGATGATGTCACACGTAGTGGCTTGATAATCAATGGATAATAATACGGCAACCCCACCGGGGTTGTACTCTCGATAGC